>Ga0316208_1001439_pt1 | contig 22365 bp, 20 predicted proteins | sample 3monopyrite_MG_FD_204944 | JGI IMG/M metagenome (GOLD analysis project Ga0316208, IMG submission 204944) | Microbial mat bacterial communities from mineral coupon in-situ incubated in ocean water Damariscotta River, Maine, United States -... | ecosystem: Environmental > Aquatic > Marine >... | reverse complement strand
AATCTGTTCTGGTAATTGGATCTGGTGAAGCGGGTATATAGGAATCAGATTCAAAATTAAATGATATTTCTTGCCACTGATCTAAAACAACTGGCTTAATAATTTCACTTTGAGTTGCCCATGGCTCTCCTAATGCACCATCTTGTAACTTTAAAGAAATTTGATTAGCCTGAGTTCCTGAAATACTTCCTGTTGGAATATAAATTTTAAAACTAAATGTATTCTCAGTTGATAAATCAAAGTTTCCTGGAATGTTAAATCTTATATTGGCAAATGCCGCACTACCATTATCATCGTATTTCAAAACCGTGGATGAAGTATTAATACCTTCTTGAAATTGATTAGGATTGCTAACATCAAAAACGATCACTTGAGTTGGATCTGCTTCCCAAGTAATTGTTCCATTGCCCTCAAAATCGTCTTGAACTGTTTGAGCATTAAAAATAATGGGGAAATGGAAAAGAAATATAAATACAATAGTAATAAAGCGCATAGTCTATTTTTTTAATCATCCAAACATAGACGATGTGGTTAAAAATTACTAAAATTTCACCAATACATAAACCATACACGGCATATATAATTTGACAAGGGAAGGAAAAACCGACAAAAAGTCATGCAAAAATTCATGAATACAGCCATTTTGGCTTTTAAATTGTATTGGTAAGATTGTTGACCTATTGAACATATAAAACAAAAAAGAATGTCCGTTCGAGCGCAGTCGAAAACTAAAACCTTCCGACCGCACTCAAGGGGACAGAATATAAAAATTATTAATATGAACTTAAATAATTATACAACAAAATCGCAAGAAGCCATACAGCAAACACAACAGATTGCTCAGGGTTTCGGACATCAACAAATAGAAAACGAACACCTTTTTAAAGGCATTTCTGAAGTTGATGAAAACGTATTGCCGTTCATTTTGAAGAAATTGAATGTAAATATCAACATGCTTAAACAAGCATTAGATAAACAATTAGAAAGCTTTTCTAAAGTTACTGGTAGCGAATTGATGTTATCTCGTGAAGCTGGAAAAACGCTAAACGAAGCATCAATCATTGCCAAAAACATGAAAGATGATTTTGTATCTATTGAACATTTGATTCTGGCTGTTTTTAAATCGAAAAGCAAAATAGCGCAAATGCTAAAAGACCAAGGCGTAACCGAAAAGGCACTAAATGCAACTATACAGGAATTACGCAAAGGCGAAAACGTAACCTCTCAAAGTCAAGAGGAAACTTATAATGCGCTTAATAAATATGCAAAAAACTTAAATCAATTAGCCAAAGATGGGAAATTAGACCCTGTAATTGGTCGTGATGAAGAAATACGTAGAATACTTCAAATTTTATCAAGAAGAACAAAAAACAACCCCATTCTTGTGGGCGAACCAGGAACTGGTAAAACAGCTATTGCAGAAGGTTTAGCGCATAGAATTATTGATGGTGATATTCCTGAAAATTTAAAAGACAAGCAGATTTTTGCTCTAGATATGGGCTCACTAATTGCTGGCGCAAAGTATAAAGGTGAGTTTGAAGAGCGTTTAAAAGCTGTAATTAAGGAAGTTACCACTAGCGATGGTGATATCGTTTTATTCATTGATGAAATTCATACTCTTGTTGGGGCCGGTGGCGGACAAGGTGCCATGGATGCAGCTAACATTTTAAAACCTGCTTTAGCCCGTGGTGAACTTCGTGCTATTGGCGCAACGACTTTAGATGAATATCAAAAATACTTTGAAAAAGACAAAGCCTTAGAGCGTCGTTTTCAAAAAGTAATGGTAAATGAGCCTGATACAGAAAGTGCCATTTCAATTCTTAGAGGTATTAAAGAAAAGTATGAAACACATCATAAAGTACGTATTAAAGACGAAGCTATTATTGGTGCGGTAGAGCTTTCAACACGATATATTACAAATCGATTTTTACCTGATAAAGCCATTGATTTAATGGATGAAGCCGCTGCCAAATTGCGTATGGAAATCAATTCTAAACCTGAAGAATTGGATGTTCTGGATAGAAAAATCATGCAATTGGAAATAGAAATTGAAGCTATTAAGCGTGAGAAAGATGAAAGCAAATTAAAATTGCTTCGTTCAGATTTAGCAAATATTAAAGAAACCAGAAACGCACTTAATGCAAAATGGAAGTCTGAAAAAGAAGTCGTTGATAATATTCAAAATACAAAACAGGATATTGAAAACTTCAAATTGGAAGCTGAAAAAGCAGAGCGAGAAGGCGATTACGGAAAAGTTGCGGAGTTGCGATACGGAAAAATTAAAGAAGCCCAAGAACAGCTAGAAAAATTTCAAAAGAAACTAGATGAACAATCTGAAACGTCTTTAATAAAAGAAGAGGTGACGTATGATGATATTGCTGAAGTTGTAGCAAAATGGACTGGAATTCCAGTTACCAAAATGATACAGAGCGAACGCGAAAAGCTTTTAAAATTAGAGGATGAATTACATAAACGTGTAGTTGGACAAAACGAAGCAATTGAAGCGGTTAGTGATGCCGTTAGAAGAAGTCGCGCAGGATTGCAAAACCCAAAAAAACCTATAGGAACCTTCTTATTCTTAGGAACTACAGGCGTTGGTAAAACAGAACTTGCAAAAGCTTTAGCTGAATATCTGTTTGATGACGAAAATGCAATGACTCGTATTGATATGAGTGAATATCAGGAACGTCATGCTGTGAGTAGATTGGTTGGTGCACCTCCAGGCTACGTAGGTTATGAAGAAGGTGGGCAACTAACGGAAGCTGTGAGACGCAAACCATATTCTGTGGTGCTTTTAGATGAAATTGAAAAAGCACACCCAGACACATTTAATATACTATTACAAGTTTTAGATGAAGGGCATTTAACAGATAATAAAGGACGTGTGGCTGATTTTAAGAACGCAATTATCATCATGACCTCTAATATGGGAAGCACACTTATACATGAACGTTTTGAAGCAACTAAAGACATAGATTCTGCTATCGAGGCAGCAAAAGTGGATGTATTAGCACTTTTAAAGCAAAATGTTCGTCCTGAGTTCTTAAACAGAATAGATGATACGGTTATGTTTACGCCATTAAGCAAGGAAAATATTGTTGAAATAGTTGGCTTACAAATTAAAAGTGTCACAAAAATGATAGCACAACAAGGCATTACTTTTGATGCCACACAAGAAGCTATAAAGTATTTAGCTGAGAAAGGCTATAACCCTGAATATGGAGCTAGACCTGTAAAACGTGTCATTCAGAAAGAAGTTTTAAATATGTTAAGTAAAGAAATACTAGCTGGAAAAGTTACAACAGATAGTATTATTTTACTAGATGCCTTTGATGATAAGTTAGTTTTTAGAAATCAAGGCGACTTAGTTAAAGAAGAGTTTTAAAATTTAATAGACCTTATTTGTAACAAATTGTTTTATAAATAGTCTATTAGTTGGTTGGTTAGTAGAAAAGCAACATGAATCTTATAATGAGATGATTGTTGCTTTTCCTTTTTTATTAAAACTAAGTAATTCATAGGTTTAAAATATGTTTGTCTTTAAAAACAAAAAAACATCCCAAGGATGCGTATAACCAACTAAAACCAAATCTGGTATAAAATTTATCAACCAAACACACTTTTTTACCGTATATCTAGTTATTAGATAGAATGATTTACCGTTAATCTAAAATCGGCAATTTTATATAGATTAATTCATATAAATTAATAGTTTAGCTTAAATGTATGCCCCACAATTGTACATTATACTCAACAAAATCTAATTTTTTCATCCCTTTAAGAATTAATTTTTAACCTATAAACCCTGCTTATATCAATGAATATCTCCAATTACATAGACTATACATTATTAAAATCTTCAACAACTGAACGTGAGATTATTGACTTATGCAATGAAGCTAAAAAAAATAGTTTTTACAGCATTTGTATTAGTAGTTGTTATGTGGCATTAGCTAAACAATTACTAGAAGATTCAAATGTTAAAGTATGTACTGTTGTTGGATTTCCGCTGGGAAGTATGTCAACACCATCAAAAGTATTTGAAGCTGAAAAAGCTATTGAAGATGGTGCCGATGAAATTGATATGGTTATCAATCTTGGATATTTAAAAAGTAGAAACTATGTATCTGTTTTAAAAGATATTAGCGATGTTAAATTAGCCATAGGAAAAACGCCTTTAAAAGTAATTATTGAAATTTCAGAGTTAAACAAAAATGAAATTATAAAAGCTTCTGAAATATGCTTAGATGCGAAAGCTGATTTCATTAAAACCTCTACAGGCTTCTCAAAAAGTGGTGCTACATTAACTGCTGTAAAAATCATCAAAAAAACAATAAGAAATAAAGCTAAAATAAAAGCGTCAGGTGGCATTGTTGATTTTGATACCGCACTAAAATATATAGATGCAGGTGCTGACAGAATAGGTACTTCAACAGTAATAAAAAACAAACATAATAAGAGACAAATTAGAAATACTAAAGTTTATAAGGAATATATTGAAACTATGTTGCACAAGGGTGCAATAAAAAAAGATCATATTACTGAAAAATTTAAGGATTAGTAACACTCCTTTTTTTGATGAGCTTTGTTTTAAATTCACTGTTGTAAGATTAAAATGGTTTAAACGTGTTCAAAGCTATGTTTTAATGCGCTACATGAGGTTTTAAGGTTAAGACACCTTGCTCTTTCAGAAGCTAAGACTTAAAAAAAAGCACAATAAATTTTATACTGTTTATCAGTTAGTTAGAATCAAGTCTATGTTCTTGACTCTTAAAGCACAGCGGTCTTTTACCATTAGTCGGCCAATAATGTTTTAAAATAATACATCATTCCCGCTCCAATACCAAGCATAAATAGAATAGCATATTATTTAACTTGCCATTTACTGAAATTTGTATTAGAATTGGACTTAGTCATTTAGGCACTAACCACAATGAACAAAAAGTAGGTAATTAAGGCTATGAAAAAAATTTAAGCTGACGTTTATAACAAACCTAGTTTCCACAAATAATAAAAAACTGTTTAGTAGATGACAAAAATTTAGAACAGAACTATAAACTGCACACATATAGCACATTACGAATTTTTCGTTACCTAGACCTGACAGGTTTTGAAAACCTGTCAGGTCTTTGTTATCCTGAAAATTGCGAGTCGTTTATTTCTCAAAAATAATTTTTGTCATGTACTTAAACAAAACTGACTTAAATCATAGTTTGAAAGTCATTTTTATGCGCATCTTAGCGTTTTATAAATTGTTTGATATTTATCGTTTTTATTTAAAAAATAAACTTAATTTTAACATGACAATGAAACTTTTAAATACCTATATAGACCATACACTCCTTAAACCTACTGCTACAAAAAACGATATAGTAAAACTTTGTAAAGAAGCTAAAGAATATCAATTTTTTTCCGTTTGTGTTAATAGTTGCTATGTGGCACTCGCAAAGTCAGAATTAAAAAATAGTAAGGTAAAAGTGTGCAGCGTCATTGGGTTTCCGCTGGGAGCAATGAGTACCCGAGCCAAAGTTGAAGAAGCTAAATCAGCGTTAGATGATGGTGCCGATGAGATTGATATGGTTATTAATGTTGGTTTACTAAAAAGTAAAGATTTTGATGCCGTTTGGAAAGATATTGAAGCCGTTAAAAAAATGATGCCTAATAATATTCTAAAAGTGATTTTAGAAACCTGTTATCTTGAAGAAGTTGAAATTATTAAAGCTAGCGAACTTGCCATACAAAGTGGAGCCGATTTTATAAAAACATCAACAGGTTTTGGAATTGGAGGAGCTACGATTCACGATGTAAAGCTTATGAAAAGTGTAGCAAACAATGAGGCTCAAATAAAAGCATCTGGCGGTATTAAAAATGCTAAAACCGCTTTAGAATATATAAATATTGGTGTTAAGCGTTTAGGCACATCGTCTGGAATTGCTATAGTTACCAATGGTAAATCATCAAATTCAAATTATTAAAAATGAGTGTACATATTGAAGCTAAAAAAGGCGAAATTGCTAAAACTATTCTCTTACCAGGAGATCCTTTGAGAGCCAAATGGATTGCTGAATCGTTCTTAGAACAACCAGCTTGTTTTAACAAAGTTAGGGGCATGTTAGGGTTTACAGGTAGTTACCAAGGAAAATTAGTTTCAGTAATGGGAACCGGAATGGGTGTGCCTTCTATTTCAATTTATGCGCACGAACTCATAACAGAATATGGCGTTAAAAATTTAATTCGTGTAGGAAGTGCAGGATCGTATCAAAAGGAAGTAAAAATTAGAGATATCGTTTTGGCTATGGCAGCATCTTCAAATTCTGGATTAAACGAACTTCGCTTTGGAGGTGCAGATTATGCGCCTACTGCTAATTTTGAATTATTTCAAAAAGCAGTAGAAGCTGCTAAAGCAAGGAATATCCCTATAAAAGCAGGTAATATTTTTACTTCGGATGAGTTTTATGCTGACGATTTCGAGTCTTATAAAAAATGGTCTAAGTTTGGGGTGCTTTGTGTAGAAATGGAAACTGCGGGTTTATATACCGTTGCTGCAAAACACAATGTAAATGCGTTGTCAATTTTAACAATTGCCGATTCTTTAGTAACAGGCGAGCGCACCACCAGTAAAGAACGCGAAACCACGTTTAAAGATATGATTGAAATCGCTTTAGAATTAGCTTAAACTACAGTATTTTTTTTTGGCGTTGCCCTTCCCGATAGCTATCGGGACGTTTAATCCCTAACACACTTATCTGCCAAATACATTCTTAAATTAGAAGAGTTTGGTTGTTTTATTAATTTTGGCTGTTATTCTTATTAATATGCACAGAAGCTAAAATTTTTAGAAGCGACTTAACATAAATTATATTGATACAAGTACATGTTCTAACTCAATTTTTGAAAGTAATTCTAATGCGTCATTTTCAAATTTCAAATCTAAATTTTCTAAAACCTCATCATTATCTTTAGGTTTATAATTATTATAATCAACAAACCGAATACCATCTATAAAACGCTCGTTATATGCTTCGCGAAAGCGCAAACCTAAGTCATGATTTTCTTCATAGGAATATGCTAAATAATCAGCTTTGAACGTTTTGGTATTTATCCAATATATAAAAACATCTTCAAAATCTTCACCGCCACCATCTTCATTAAAAGTAATTTTTATTTTATAATAATCCCTTCCTTTCACCTTGGTTTTACCCAAATACGCGCGTTTAACAGCTTTATTATCTAAACCATAAGGTAATACCGAGAAATAATGAACAGAATTAACAGAAGCGCTATATTTGGTAGCCATTGAATCTGCCAAAACAATTCTTTCACCATTAATGTAGCGATCAAAACTGTGGTTACTTAAAATATCAAAAACTGAATCGGAATCAGTTATTGTTAATCTTGAGAGTGAAAACTCGCCTTCGTTTCTACTTGCGGAATAGTGTCTACCACGAAATTCGAATCCGATAGTGGAGTTTTTAAAACGTTCACCTCCAGAAACTTCAATAGATTTACGAACAATTACATCTGCATCTTGAAGTTCCTTTTTACAATTAACTAGAAGCAACGTAAATAAAAGTAATAAAAAAATCTTTTTAATCATAACTGAATTTTAAAAGTCTGTCGTAAAAATTGCACGTACTTAACCAAACAAATGTATAATAACTTTCTCGTTAGAATTAAGTTTAAATTAAATTATCTGCAAATTTTTTAGCTAACACATCTAAAGTAGATTTTTTAAGTTATAAAACTATTAAATTAGTCATTTTGAAGTGGAATTTAAAGCATAAATAGCAAAACTACCTAACCAATGCCCGCCTTCGTAACCATCACCGAAAATACTTGGCAAGGAATAGTTAATATGTTGGTTAGCAATATTTTTCAAATGATGGTATTCTGGTAAATTCTCAGCAATTTTATACAAACTCCAAGCTCTAGAAAAATTCACCCCGTCTAAATGTACTAAATGGCCATCGGTTCTATCAGAAACAATACCAACTTCTAAAGTAAAGTTTTTGTCCTTTAACTGTGTTAGAAAATCATTTAACCAAACTTTAAAGTCATTTACAGGCAATAGGCGTTTCATTAAAGCAGCTTCTTCTAAACATGGCGATAAAAAATCACTTCCGCTAGGCTCCCAAGACATGGGGCAACCTTTATCTTTCCCAAAGAAAAAGAAAGCACGTTGCTTAATTGCGTTTTTAAGAGCTTCATTATTTACAGTTTCAGCATAATCATAAGCAAATGATAGTCCAAATGCTGTATTGCTATGTGTTCCCACCCGTTGTGGATAGTTTAATTTTGGCAAAAATTCAATATATTTTTCAACTATCAAATGGGTTAATGGTTGCAGATTAGTTTCCAAGGTTCTTGCCGTTTCATCATCCCAAGTATGTAACTCTTCCGCAAGTTTTAACAACCATGCCCAACCATAGGTACGCTCATAAGATTTGTTGTGTTTACCATCAAAATAAGCAACTTCAGCTTCAATATTTTCTTTTGAAATGTTATGAAGTAGCTTTTGTTTTAAGTCATCAGCGTTTTCAATATTTGGAAACGACTTCAATAAACTCACCAAACTCCAATGTCCATGAACTGCTGAATGCCAATCGAAACAGCCAAAAAATGCTGGATGCAGTTGGGTTGGCGTTTTTAAATCTTCATCACCTCCTAAAGTCTGTGATAAACGGTTTGGGTATTCTGTATTAATGCAGTGTAAAGGTAAATCGGTTAGCTTATTGGCTTGCTCTATATTTAGTATTGGCGTTTTAACAATCTCTATTGGTTTGGTTTGTTGTAATTCTTTTTTTTCTTCTTTTGAGGTATTACAGTTAAAGGCTACTAAAACAAGTAAAGCAGTTATAATTTTTTTCATCTTATAAAAATATAAAATATTAATCTTAAATTGGTTTGTTCTTAATATTAAAAAGATGATTTATAGATATCTATTTTTTACCATTATTCTTTTTACATGTTTTTCTTGTAAAGACAAAACCGAAAAAGCTACTAAAAATAAAGAGCTTTTCAATCATTATTACTTTATAAGACATGCTGAAAAGGATAGGTCAAATCCTGATGATGACAATCCTAATTTAACAAATGAAGGTATGTTGCGTGCCGAAAAATTAAGCACCATTTTAAATGATGTTAATCTTGATGCTGTGTATTCTACAAATTATAATAGAACATTACAAACTGCTAAACCTACAGCTAATAAAAACGACATAGAAATTACCATTTACAAACCAAGCGAACTTGATGTCACAAAAATTTTAAAGGCTCATAAAAACATATTAGTAGTTGGCCATAGTAACACCATACCTCAGTTAGTGAATACCATCATTAAAAATGATATTTATAAAGACATTGAAGATAATAACTTCGGAGATTTGTATCATATTACCGTTACAAATGGTCAGGTTTCAGGTTACACTTTAACTAGTTATTGATAGGCTTCGAGGTTTCAAACTTTGAAGAACAAATTAGCATAACTTATAACGACACCAATACATTCTCTAACTCAATTTTCGAATGTAATTCTAATGCTCCCGCTCTGCGAAGATTATAACTTCGCACTAACTTTTTAACCCAACCACCCGCTACCGCACGAATCCTTTCGTGTGGCTCATTCTATTCAAACATTCTAAAAACAACCACATCATCAATTAACCCTTTTTGACCTGAATAATCAATTGCACTGCTATATACATAATCTTCTGCTTTATAAACTAAACCTGCTTCTACAGGATTATTGTGTACATAATCTATTTTTTGTTGAATTACCTTATTGCTCCAAAGCTCAATGGGGTTATTATCATGTCGCCAAAATTGATAATGTTTCACATTAGAACTTTTTCTTGCTTCTTTTTTAAAAAAATCTAATAAAAATTCTTTTCGGCTTTCTCTTGGGTTTTCTTGTATACTTTTCACAATTGATCTGCTCGTGAATCTTTTTAAATCTCCAATTAATAATTCTGGTTTTTGACCATTTACACTCCTAAAAACTAAATGTACATGATTACTCATAATACACCAAGCATGAATTTCTAAACCTTTATTTTTTTGACAATACTCCAAACTCTCTAAAAACAAATCTTTATATTCATTTCTAGTAAATACATCTAACCAGCCCACAACAGCAAAACTAATAAAATACAAACCTTCAGGATTATGGAATTTATAATTTCTACTCATATATACTGTTCTTATAGTTTATAAATTATAAGTTTAATAAGTAGATACCACACGAAAGGATTCGTGCAGTAGTTTGAGGGAGCTTAGCAGCAGCGGGGACATAGAAATTACCATGTACACCCCTCCGGCTACCGCATGAAGCCTTTCGTGTGGAACTTTCATTTAAACTGTCTCGTCTTAACCCAACCACCCTTCTCTATCCAAACTTCTATATTGAATCGCTTCACTAATATGCGAACCATTTACATCTTGTACACCTTCCAAATCAGCAATCGTTCTTGAAACTTTCAAAATCCTGTCATAAGCTCGAGCCGATAAATTAAGTCGCTCCATAGCTGTTTTTAAAAGTTGCTTAGAGTCTTCATCTAAAACACAATGCTTTCTAATTTGTTTGACATTCATTTGCGCATTGTAATGCACTTTATCAGAACCTTCAAAACGTTGGGTTTGAATTTGTCTGGCTTTTGTAACGCGTTTTCTAATTTCTACAGAAGTCTCTCCTTTTCTATCATCCGATAGTTTATCAAAAGGTACAGGTGTTACTTCAATATGAATATCAATACGATCTAACAACGGACCAGAAACTTTACTTAAATACCGTTGCATTTCAGCAGGACTAGATGTTATTGGGGAATCTGGGTCATTAAAATAACCACTCGGACTCGGGTTCATACTCGCCACCAACATAAAAGACGACGGATAAGTTACCGTAAACTTAGCTCTAGAAATTGTAACCTCTCTGTCTTCTAATGGCTGACGCATAACCTCAAGAACTTCACGTTTAAATTCGGGTAATTCATCTAAAAATAATACACCATTGTGCGACATAGAAATTTCTCCAGGTTGCGGATAACTTCCCCCGCCAACAAGCGCGACGTTCGAAATGGTATGATGAGGACTTCTAAACGGACGTTGTGCCATTAATCCTGTATCTTTAACACGCCCAACCACTGAATGTATCTTAGTCGTTTCCAAAGCTTCATGTAAGGTCATTGGAGGTAAAATACTGGGTAATCGCTTTGCAAGCATCGTTTTTCCTGCTCCTGGAGGCCCTATTAATATTATATTATGACCGCCAGCAGCTGCAATTTCCATACAGCGCTTAATACCTTCTTGCCCTTTTACATCTGAAAAATCAAATTCTGGGAAGTCTAGATTTTTTTCAAATTCTTCACGCGTATCAATTATGGTTTGTTCCAAAGGTTCTCCTTTATCAAAATAATTAATGACTTGTTCGATGTTATCTACACCATAAACCTCAAGATTATCAACTATGGCTGCTTCTTTTGCATTTTGCGCTGGAAGAATAAAACCTTTAAAACCTTCCTCTCTAGCCTTAACCGCAATAGGTAAAGCGCCTTTTATGGGCTGTAAACTACCATCTAATGAAAGTTCTCCCATTATTAAATAGTTATCTAAATCTTCGGCTTTAATTTGGTCTGTAGAAGCTAAAATCCCGACAGCTAAGGTTAAATCATAAGCAGACCCTTCTTTCCTCAAGTCAGCGGGAGACATATTAATAATAATCTTTTTACCTGGAATTCTGTAACCATTATTCTGAAGAGCAGCCGCAATTCTAAAATTACTCTCTTTAATAGCATTATCGGGCAAACCAACTAAGTGATAACCTACTCCTTTATCTACATTGACTTCAACAATAACGGTTGAGGCTTCTACACCAAATACGGCGCTAGCAAAAACTTTTTTAAGCATATTTTTTGTTTACTGCTTAAATGTAAGAAATGTATTTGGAATTAGAAAAATGAAATGTCATCAATTAAATTTAAAATAGAGATCCTTTATAAAAAAAATGAATCCCGCCAAAGCAGGATTCATAAATTGTAATATAAAACTAAATAACACTTTAAATAATGAATTTTATTTAGTTTATGAATTTTGGCTTAATAACCAACATGACCCAACCCCAGTTTTGAATATCTGCTGCTGCATCGTTGGAAACGCCTTTAAGTTCATTCATGCCATCACTAGCAAACATCTGAGAATATCCAGCAAATAAAGCATATCCATTAAACGCCTGTTTAAATACCAAATCTATTTCTGTACCTAAAGCATTTTCACCACTTGGTAAGTCCTGCTCTCCACTAAAGTTTAAGGCTTTAACCAATAAGCTTGATTTTGCTCCTAATTTAAAATTTGCACTTGCATGAATATCTACTAAACCCACATTATTAGCATGATTACCTACGTAGAAATAATCCATAAACCCATTAAATTTATGATTTGTACCATATAATGGGAAAAATGCTTCGGAATCTGGAGTAGTGGAATCGTTTCCACTCGTAATTTCAAATCCAGCCCCAAAGGTTACTTTATCTGATGCCTTATAAGTTAAGTCCAATCCTAAAAGAAAAGCACCATCTACATTATCTCCTAATTGTAAAAATGCATTTGCAGCAGCTCCAAAGCTCCCTTTTTTATAATCTAAATGCGTACCTAAAGTCTGTAAACTATTTACACCATCAGGAGCATTGTTTGTATCAAATTTTTGGAAGCCATTGTTCAAAAACAACAAACTACCAGAAAAGTTTTCCCAAGCTTGTTTTAAATACAAATATTGCATGGTTTTATATGAAAAGAACCCAGTAGTATTGTAAGCCGTTGATGTAGATTGAAATCCTGATGGGTTAGAGTAATCTTGACTAAATGCCAGCCCAAAATCTAACATAAATTTGCCTTTATTGTACTTTAACAAAGCGGCATCGTGGTTACGCGCTTGTTGGGTCCAATTAACAACACCCATAATTCGTTCGTCATCATAAGAAATTGTTTGTCTTCCTAATTTAGTAGAAAACCCCTTACCCAAATTCAATTCGGTCCACGCTTCAAAAATTGCAAAAGAGTTGTTTTGGTCATATGGTAAAAGTTGTCTGTTCTCTCCCCAAACCATAATGTCTTGAAAACTAACATAAAATTTATACGCGTCCACTGCATATCCTGCATTTAATCGTACTCTGGTTGAAACCCCGAAACCTGGTTCTGCGGCATCTGGAATGATGCTTCCATATCCGTTTCGGTATTCTGTTCGTGGTCTAAATTCTCCATCGAGTAAACTGTGCTTGTGCAAATTGAACTATCAAAGCCATCAAGCCTATTAAAATGTATTGTTTTCTCATGTTTCCTTGTTTTTAAATTTAATTATATTTTGAGTTAGTATTATTCTTTTATCATTAGTATTAACTTCTGCAAATATATGTTCGTAGACATCCTAGGATTATGACATATCTCATGTTTCACAACCTATAAAAGATAAAATTATCTTTTTTTAATTAATGCTCTAAAAAATCTATTAAATGTTTTCTATATGTGTAGTAATCATTGTGTTCTAAAACCGATTTTCGAGTTCTAGGTCTTTCAAAATCAATATTTAAAATATCACCAATTTTGGCTTTTGGTCCGCTAGTCATCATGACCACTCTGTCTGCTAAAAAAATAGCTTCATCAACATCATGTGTAATCATTACCGCAGTAATTTTTTCTTTATTCCAAATTTCAATTAGAATATCTTGAAGTTCGCCACGTGTTAAAGAATCTAGCATCCCAAAAGGTTCATCCAACAATAATACTTTTGGTTTTATAGCAAACGCTCTGGCAATACCAACACGCTGTTGCATCCCTTGAGATAATTCCGAAGCTCTTTTATGAAAAGAATCTTCCATTCCAACTTTCTGCAAATAGTATTTAGCAATATCATTACGTTGTGCTTTTGTAGCATGCTGAAAAACTTGATTTACGCCCAGCATTACATTCTGTAAAGACGTCATCCAAGGCATTAAACTAGGCGATTGAAAAATTACGCCTCTATCTGGACCTGGGCCTTTAATATGTTTTCCAAGAACCGAAATATTCCCTCCTGAAATCGGATTCAATCCCGCAATCATAGAAAGCATTGTTGTTTTACCACAACCAGAATGACCAATAATGGTCACAAATTCCTCTTTTCGTATTTGAAGATTTAAATCTTCCAGAACTACATAATCTCCTTTTGGTGTTGGATATACTTTCTTAAGGTTTTTCAAATCCAACATCACTTCATTCGAAGGAAAAAGACCATTATCAGTAAAACCACTTGTTGTTTTTTTTTCTATTATAGTACTCATATCATTCCTTATTTAAACTGATTCACAAAATCTTTCGGACTCAATTCCGGAAGCACAAATTCTTCTTTTGCTTCCGATTTTCTCTCATCTCCTATATCCATTAAATACTCAATAATGGCATTTCTTGTTTCCTTGAAATTAGCATTATCATTCATTTCTGTTTTATCACGAGGACGATTAATATCAATTTTAAACTCAGGTCCTAAAGTTGCATTTGGCCCTGGACGTAAAGGAATAATACGATCTGCCATATAAATACCTTCATCCACATCGTTAGTAATTAATAAAGCTGTACGCTTATCTTTCCCCCAGATATTTAAAATTTCATCTTGAAGATTACCACGAGTTAAAGCATCCAATGCACCAAGTGGTTCATCCATAATAATCATTTCGGGTTTCATGGCTAAAGCTCTTGCTACTGCAACACGCTGTCGCATTCCACCAGATAATTCTTTCGGACGTTTATTAATAGCGGGCGTTAAACTCACCATCTCCACATAATTGGCAACAATTTCGTTGAGCTCTTTTTTACTTTTCTTAGGAAACGCTTCTTTAACGGCCATGTATACATTTTGTCCTACCGTTAACCATGGTAACAAGGAGTAATTCTGAAAAATCACACCACGCTCATGGCTTGTTCCTTGTACAGGTTCACCCTTAAACAAAACTTCACCTTTTGTAGGTTCTAATAAACCATTAATTAAGTTAACTAAAGTCGTTTTTCCACTTCCCGTAAAGCCTACTATAGCAACAAACTCCCCTTCCTTAATTGATAAATTAATATTCGAAAGCACCTCGGTTTCGTTCTCGCCTTGTCCGTAAGTCTTGTAAATGTTATTTAATTCTAAGTATGCCATTTTTTATTTTTTTTTGGGCGTTACCACAAGGGTCGGGCTTTTACTACTCGCTCCCTCCTGCGTCGGGGAGCTCAAACATGCCGTTCAATCCCTAACGCAAGAGCCCCTCCTAACCTCCCCGAAAGGGAGGAACGCTCACTCTTACGTGTTAATCGCAACATTAATTTTTATCGCAAACAAACTCATCTTCGGTCATCAGTCTTCCGTCATTTTTAAATTGCTTCTGTTTTATCAAAAGATATCCAGTTTTGAATCGTTAACATTAATCGGTCTAATAAGAAACCTATAATACCAATTACAAACATGGCAACAATAATTTTTGCATTTGAGTCATTGGCTCCGTTTTGGAATTCTTCCCAAACAAACAAACCTAAACCAGGGCTCTGTGCTAATAATTCAATAGCAATTAACACCATCCACGCTACCGATAAGGTTATCTTCAACCCTGTAAATATTAGCGGTAAAGACGATGGTAATACCACTTTAAATATTTTCTGAAAATTTCCAAGCTTTAACACTTTGGCAACATTAATAAAATCTTTATCTACACTTGACACACCCATTGCCGTATTTACCAAGGTTGCCCACATAGAACATAATCCAACACTTATAAAAGAAATAGTGAAAGAACTGTCCTCATTAGAATCTATTAGTAAAGTCTTCACAATCATAAAAACCAATAAATACCAAACTACTGGAGATACGGGTTTAAAAATCTGAATAAACCAATTAAACGAACTCTTTAAAGTCGGGCTCAATCCAATAAATATTCCTAATGGTACAGCAATAAATAATGCTAATAAAAATCCTGCAAACACCGTTTTTAAACTTCTAATTATTTGATCAACAAATGATGGTCTTCCTGTATACGTTATAGCAGCTTTACCATCTGCAATTCGCTTTTCATTCAAAACAGCAGTTTTTTCAATAAATGCCGCTTTATCTGCACTAATAATGTTATGATCTCTTAGTAAAGATTTGTAAGACCCCCAAACCTGACTAGGTGATGGTAATGTATTTGGTTGACAACTAGGATCTCCAGAAGCCATACATGTACGTAATGCATCGGCAGCTTCTAATCCTTGATCATTAAGTGCCTTTTCTATTTTAAATTCTGCTTCTATGTTATACAAAGACTTTGCGCCCAAGTGCCACAGACCAATAAATAATAATATGGAAACCAACGGTACGACTATTTTACGTAAAAAGTTTTTAAAATCTTCTTTTTCCAGATTCCCAGTGAATAGGTCCTTTAATGCGCTAAAAAAACCTAGCCCCATAAATTTGGTTACTTTTCCTAATGTTATACTTTGCTTCATCGTACCTTTATTAATTTACTTTACCAATTATTGCACAGCTTTATCCTTGTTACCAATTTTGAAGCTATTTATATATGAAATAGGATCCTTGGCATCGTAAGATGTTCCATCAATAAAATCAGCTGTTGCTGGTTTATAACCATCTGTTGTTGGAATATCACCTGCTGGAATATTTCCTTCTTTCACTAATAGTTTAGCCGCTTTAGTCCAGATATCTGGTCTATATATATCTTTAATCGTATTAGCATACCAATCTGCAGGCTTAGCTTCAGGTATTTGTCCCCATCTACGCATTTGTGTCAAAAACCAAATACCATCAGAATAGAATGGATAGGTTGCATTGTATTTGTAGAATACGTTGAAATCTGGCATATCACGCTTATCTCCTTTTTCAAATTCAAACGTACCAGTCATAGAGTTTGCTAAAACTGCCTCTGGAGCTCCAACATATTGAGACATTGATAATATTTTTACTGCCTCAGCTCTGTTACTTGGTTCATCTAACCATTTACCCGCTCTAATTAAGGCTTTAGTTACTGCTATAGTTGTGTTTGGATTTTCATCGACAAATTTCTTAGTCATCACAAACACTTTTTCTGGATTATTTTTCCAGATATCATAATTTGTTACCACTGGCACACCGATACCTTTAAAAACAGCTTGCTGATTCCAAGGCTCTCCAACACAGTTTCCATGAATAGTTCCAGCTTCAAGTGTTGCTGGCATTTGTGGCGGAGGTGTTACAGATAGTAAAACTTCAGCATCAATTTGCCCTTGAACGTTATCCGCAGTATACATTCCTGGGTGGATGCCTGCAGCAGCTAGCCAATATCTAATTTCGTAGTTATGTGTAGAAACTGGGAATACCATTCCCATTTTAAAAGCTTTACCCGAGTTTTTATATTCAGTAATCACTGGTTTTAAAGCATCTGCTTTAATAGGATGTACTGGTTTTCCATCTACGCCAGTTGGTACATTAGGCTTCATTTTAGACCAAACATCGTTTGAAACGGTAATACCATTTCCATTTAAATCCATTGAAAACGGTGTTACTAATTTAGCTTGACGACCAAACCCTGCTCCTGCAGCAATTGGCTGACCTGCTAACATGTGTGATCCATCTAATTGACCATCTATAACACGGTCTAATACATTTTTCCAGTTAGATTGTGCTTCAACGGAAACAAACAATCCTTCATCTTCAAAAAATCCTTTTTCTTTTGCAATAGCTAAAGGTGCCATATCTGTTAATTTGATAAACCCAAAAGTTAATTGAGGCTTTTCAATATCTAAGGTTTTTGTTTTTGATGTTGAAGCAACCGCAACTTCGGCTACGTCTTTCTTTTTGTCTTTTCCTCCGCAGGCAAATAGTAATACGGCTACGGGTAAAATCCAAGTTGTTCTTTTTAGTAGAGATTTCATTTTTTTAATGCTTTTAAATTAAACTAAGTATTAATACTTATTCTTGGCAAATATATAAGTAGTCCCACTACTTTTTCATGATTATACCCATATTGAAACCTCTTTTTAAAGCATAATAAAACCTATCAAAAGACAGGTTGACATCATAATAAGCTTTATTTCAATATCTTAACCTTATTAATACACATACGTAGCCATACTTATTTTTACATTAAACGAATTAAAAGAATAAAAATCTTAGCAAGATTGTTCATTTTAATTTTAATGGACTAACCATAGCAGAGAGGTGGTTAGGGATTGTAGTGGAAGTTTTTGGTGAGGCGTGCATCGAGCTAAAACTATAAGCGGAAAGCTCAACCCCAAAGGGCAAAGGGAAACGCCCAAATTATTGTTTTAAAACAACGGTTAAGTATCTAAGAAATAGTTATGCTCGCTGATTTCATTTTTTAGAAGTTGAACATTTGCAATACCAATTTTTTTGCCTTGAGCAGTAATTAATCTTTCTTTTTTGAGGACAGAAAAAATGCGTATTACTTGTTCTTCGGTTGTACCGGCATAATCTGCATATTCTTTTCTGCTAAGTGGTAAATTTATGTAGCCACGAAGGTTGCCAAACTTTCGATGTAAAAATAATAAGGTATCAATGACGCGTTCCCGTACCGTCATTTGAGAAATGGATTTTACTTTGTTTTCACTTTTGTTAAGTTCGTTGGCATAAAATAGCATCATGTTGTAGGCAAACTTAGGGTTTTCTAATAATGCTTCTTGTAAATGTTCTTTTGAGAAATAGTTTAATTCTGTGTCTTGTAATGCGATAGCTCCAATGGAATAGTACTCTTGTGTGCCAAAGCCACGGTGTCCAATAATTTCGCAGGGTTTTGCAAATCTTACAATTTGCTCCCGCCCATTTATACCAGTTCGGAAAACTTTTACAGTACCGTTTTTAATAAAAAATAGACCATTTACCGGAGCGCCTTCAATAATAAATTGCTGACCTTTTTTACATTTAATTACTATATTACTCTGTTGTAGTTTAGAATTAAGAAGAGCCTCAAAATTATTATGAATAAGACAATCTGCACTTTTACAGATATCACAAGATCCATTAAGAGCAGACTTTTGTTCTAAATCATTAAAAGTTGATGATGGACTCATTATGAATTACTTTAATTTCAAAAATAAGTAATAATACTTAATTTTATGCATGTCAGATGTGTTTTTAGGAGTTAGCTAAAATTAAGAACATGAATTTCGAAAATCATAAAATTTGAAGTCATATATTATATGATTTGCATTTAATTAAGTTCAAATCTTTACTTGAATAAAAAATAAAATCAATTCGTTATATTTGTTGGGACATAACGATAATAATTCTATGATTTCTATTTTTGACGCCATTTCAACAGTTAAAGAAAAGGGGAAACCTCTTTTAAAAGCAACTACCAAACTTGTTGAAAAGGCTGGTGGATATGTGTTATTTAAAGATATATACTCCCCTATAAACATGCCGCCTTTCATACAATCTGCTATGGATGGGTATGCTTTGAATTTGCACGATGACTTATCCTATAAGTTGATTGGGGAAGTAAAAGCTGGCGATAGTCATCAACTTGTTTTAAAAAAAGGAGAAGCTGTTAGAATATTTACAGGCGCTCCTGTTCCCGATACAGCTAATGGAATAATGATACAGGAAAAGGTAAAGTCAGATGGTTCTTTTATTACCATAGAACATCAAATTTCGGTAGAGCATAATATTCGTCCTTTAGGTGAGCAGGTTAAGGCCGGAGACATTACCTTAAAAAAAGGCACGAAATTAACGCCTGCAGCCATAGGGTATTTAATTTCTCTAGGAATCACAACAGTTTCGGTTTTTAAAAAACCAAGTATAGCCATAGTTACTACGGGGAATGAATTGATTGAGGCGGGACAAGATTTAAGCTACGGAAAAATTTACGAGAGTAATTCTAAAATGTTATTAAGTGCGCTATATAGCTTGAAATATTATGATGTGTCCATTCATAAAGTTGAAGACATTTATGATAAAACAGTGGGCACGCTTAATACAGTAATCAATAATAACGATTTAGTGATAATAACGGGCGGCATTTCTGTAGGCGATTACGATTTTGTTGGAAAAGCACTTAAAGAATTAGAAGTTGAAGAACTATTTTATAAAGTAAAACAGAAACCTGGAAAACCTTTATTCTACGGAAAAAAAGGTGACACACAAATTTTTGCATTACCAGGAAATCCTGCTGCTGCCCTATCTTGTTTTTATGTTTACGTCTATATTTCACTTCAAAACATGATGAATCGAGACGATTTAGAATTGCCTCGTATTGAAGCAAAATCTATTTCACATTTTGAAAAGAAAGGAGACAGACCTCAATTTTTAAAAGCCATTTACAATGAAGGAAACGTTGAAATATTGGAAGGGCAAAACTCTTCTATGTTGCAAACCTTTGCGCTTTCCAATGCTTTGGTTTATGCTCCAGAAACGGTTTTAAAAATTGAAAAAGGAGATGCTATTGAAGTTATTTTATTACCTGTTTAAAAGATTATTATGGGATACAAAATAAAAAGTAGAATCTGGATTGAATCTGAAGACAAAGTGCTTCTAGGTGAAGGTCGTGTGCATTTATTAAAAGCTATTCAAGAAATGGGATCACTTTCAAAAGCAGCAAAATCTTTAAATATATCTTATAAAAAAGCATGGCAATTATTAGATTCAGTAAACAAATCTGCAAAAAAACCTGTCACTATAAATAGTATTGGTGGCAAAGGCGGTGGCGGTGCAGAATTAACTGAATACGGAAAATCCTTAGTTATAGCTTTTGATGAAATCAATAAAAATTGCTGGGAGTTTTTAGACAAGCAACTAAAAAAAATTGAACGCATTTAAATGTTACAAAACGAAAACATATATCTTTTTCTAGCAATTCTGCCTATAGTATCATTTCTATACTCTAGCATTGGGCACGGAGGGGCAAGTGGATATTTGGCATTAATGGCGCTCTTTTCTTTTGCTCCAGAAAGCATGAAACCCACTGCCCTATTATTAAATTTATTTGTTGCCGGTATCGCGTTTTATTACTATTATAAGGAAGGCTATTTTAACAAGAAACTATTTTTAGTGTTCGCTATAGCCTCAGTGCCTTTGGCATTTATTGGTGGTACCATAGAAGTGGATGCTTCGATTTACAAAAAGATTTTGGCCATTTTGCTCATTTTTGCCATTTTAAAAATGCTTAATGTTTTTGGAAAAGAAAATGACCGAACGAAAAAAGTTAAACTGTGGCAAGGACTAGTTGTTGGAGCTGTTATTGGATTCTTCTCGGGATTGATTGGTATAGGCGGAGGCATCATATTAACACCAGTTATTTTGTTGTTGCATTGGGGTAATATGAAACAAGCAGCAGCGGTTTCCGCATTATTTATTTGGGTAAATTCTGCAGCAGGTTTAACAGGACAACTTAGCAGTGGTGTGTCAATAGAAAAAGAATCGCTTTTATTAGTAGCCATCGCTTTAACTGGAGGTGTTTTAGGCGGTTATTATGGTAGCAAAAAAATAAACAATAAGAATTTAAGGTACATTTTAGCATTTGTACTCATTATAGCCAGTGCTAAATTATTTTTTATATAATAATGATAGAAAAAAAAGGCATAACGGGAATTATTTTGGCGGGTGGAAAAAGCTCAAGGATGGGAACAGATAAAGGGTTTCTTATTTTAAACGAAAAACCTTTTGTTCAATATAGTGTTGATGCTTTAAAACCATTGGTATTAGAAATTATTATTGTTTCTGATGATTCTAAATATGATGCATTCGGATTAAAACGTGTCAATGACATAACAAAAAATGCTGGTCCTGTGGCTGGAATTTGCGCTGGATTAGAAGCCTCAAAAACGGAGTACAACTTGATTTTAAGTTGCGATATTCCTTTGATTAGTTCTGAAATACTTCAAAAATTAATCAATAATATTGATGATGTTTCTCAAATTATTCAAATAGAAAGTCATGGTAAAAGCATGCCATTAATAGCCATTTATAAGAAAGATGTGATAAGTACTTTTGATGCCTTTTTAAAAAATGATGAAAGGCGTTTGCGAGTTGCTATTAAGAATTGTATATCAAAAAATATAGTTTTAGAAAAAGAACAGGAATTTTCAACCACGAACGTGAATACTCAAAATGAATTAAAAGCCATCGAAAATGCATATAACCATTAAATATTTTGGTCAGATAGCTGAAATCACTCAGAAAGAAGAAGAATCTTTAGAGTTTTCTGGTAGTTTAGTTTCTGATCTAATAGAAACTTTACATTCCAAATATGATACTTTGAAAAACAAGGATTTTCAAGTCGCACAAAATCAAGAATTGATTTCAATTGAAACGGAATTAACTGGTGCAGAAATAGCATTGTTGCCACCTTTTGCAGGAGGATAAATTAACAAAAATAG
>Ga0316208_1001436_pt1 | contig 22404 bp, 17 predicted proteins | sample 3monopyrite_MG_FD_204944 | JGI IMG/M metagenome (GOLD analysis project Ga0316208, IMG submission 204944) | Microbial mat bacterial communities from mineral coupon in-situ incubated in ocean water Damariscotta River, Maine, United States -... | ecosystem: Environmental > Aquatic > Marine >... | reverse complement strand
GCCTGATCCTGCAACCGCCGAATAACTTCCGGCTCTTCCAGAAAATGTTCGATATCTTTGGCCAGAAACAAATGCGTCCCCGAACTTTGGGTAATCGCCTCCAGAAAACGAGCAGCCGAGTCGATAAAATGGTCTTCCCCTTCGACCGCTAACGCTAAATCAGCAGGGATCAAGCCGGTACTTAATGACCAGCTTGCCAGCTTCAGATTCATTTTCTCCGCAAGTTTTTCAACCGCCTCCACCCAGCGAGGTTCATCATCACTTTGAAGGACAATCAGCGATTCCCTCGCGATTAAACGATCCTGAATTTCATCCAATGTTTCCTGCATCAGCGACATAAGTGAATTCCTGTGCTGCGATCATCTGTACTGCGAATGATCGATATTTTTGTGGCTCGTTTGAACGATTCTATCATACAGGTAGCGTAACATGTTTGCTTCAGGTTTTCCTGCCGAGACCGCATCTGTTGCAAAATTGATACAATCCGTAATCCACTCTTTGCAAGCCGTGTCGAAAAAACTGATTGTGAATTCATGAGGCAAAAAAACAACGTAAGCTAACGGTGTCGATGAGGAACCGGTACGCCTTCACCCACAAGTATACAAAATCCGAAATAAATGGCGATGTGGCCTCTGCAACGCTCACTCTTTCAGTAAACGTAATTTCTGATGCTGTTCAACAGTTTTGCTTTCTGGATCTTTTTTGTTGTGGTGATGCTGTTGTATCACCGCTTCAAGCATCGTGCGCAGAACGTGCTTTTGCTTATCGCGAGTTATTTCTTTTATGGTTGCTGGGATTGGCGATTTTTAAGTTTGATCGTTCTTTCGACACTTGTTGATTATGTCGTTGCGAACAAAATTGTTGAAACAAATTCACAAAAAAAACGACGGATGCTGCTGACCATTTCGATGGTGACAAACCTGGGAATTCTGGGCTTCTTCAAGTATTACGGTTTCTTTGCAAACGAACTTGTAACGCTTTTTACCACAATTGGTATTCCTGCGATGTTGCCGACATTCAAAGTGATTTTGCCGGTCGGGATATCCTTTTATACGTTCCAGACGATGAGCTACACGATTGATGTTTATCGTGGCGACTGCAAACCGGCTGGCAACCTGCTTGATTTTGCGGTTTATGTTTCGTTTTTCCCGCAGTTAGTGGCTGGACCGATTGAGCGGGCAGCTCATTTCTTGCCGCAGGTGACATCCAACCGAATTTGGAAGCCGGAATATTTCCAGGAAGGTTTGTTTCTGGTCGTGATGGGGTTATTCAAAAAGATTGTCGTGGCTGACAACATGGCGGTCCTTGTCAATTCGATTTTCGATACGCCTCTTGCAGAATTAAGCGGACTCGAAGTGCTGGTTGGTGTGTATGCGTTTGCGTTCCAGATTTACGGCGATTTCTCTGGTTACTCTTCCATTGCACGCGGCATCTCGAAATGGATGGGCTTCGATTTGATGATGAATTTCCGCAGGCCTTATTTCGCCATCAATCCGTCTGATTTCTGGAGACGCTGGCACATTTCGCTTTCGCAATGGTTACGCGATTACTTGTACGTGCCACTAGGAGGCAACCGTCACGGTCGGTTGAATACGTATCGCAATTTAATGCTGACCATGCTGCTGGGCGGATTATGGCACGGTGCGAATTGGACCTTCATTGCCTGGGGCGCGTTTCATGGAATCATTCTTTGCCTCTACCGTCTTTTCGATGAACAGCGTTTGAAGCGATTGGCTGCCGACGAAAAAATCGCGGCCCCGTCTGGCACGTCTCGTATCATTCAAATGGTTTGGATGTTTCATTTAATCTGCATCAGTTGGTTACTGTTTCGTGCAGAAACGATTTTGCAGGCGTGGGGCATGCTGCAATTGATGACAACCGATTTTACGTACACGCCGCTGGTTTCGACCATGCTCGGGATGCTCGTTTTTTGTGCAGGACCGTTGCTCGCATTTGAAGGCTGGATCGAGTTTCGTGGGAAGCATTTTGCGCTGTTCGATGTCCACTGGAGTTGGCGCGGGCTGATTTATTCGTATGCAATGATGATGTGTTTCTGCTTCCCGCCGCCGGTGGCTGGAACGTTTATTTATTTCCAATTTTGATGATTCGCAGGTTAGGCTCTTATCAATGAAATGCTGCGCAAAAGTGGCAGGACTTTTTTATCACGAAGAAGAAAGAAGTGAACCACCGAGACACTGAGAGCACTGAGGCAAAACAGAAAAGAAGAGAAAATATGGAAAAAAGAGTTTCACGCAAAGACGCGGCAACGCAAAGAAAAGAAGAAAAGTTTTTAAGCAGATGAAATAAGCAGTTTGAATTCCAATTTATTGCAGACGATGCAGGGAATTCTTTGCGTCGCCGCGTCTTTGCGAGAGTTTTTTCTCCGTGATCTCTGGGTCTGGGTGGTTATTATTATTTTCTTGTTTGGTTCCGGCTACGCCGGGTTAGGTTTTCCAGCCTGACATAATCGTACATAAAGAATTCCGAAAGAAAATGGTCATTGATGAAATTAAGTATCAGTCAACCAATAACTGTCAGGTTTTATCTAACAGTAAGCGGCAAGGCGCTAGCGGATTGCAGCTCACTTCATTCTCCTGACTGTTAAGTTTGTAATATATGGCAAGTATTATTCGACCGGGTGCTAATATGGAAGACATTCGTACTTAAAATCTCTTTAAGGAAACCTCTATTTATTGAAAAAGGAGTACAGACATTCGGAGTCTGTTTCGTTTGAGTTTGCTGTCTCGTAGGCAGACAGGAATATCTACCCTGCGTCCAGTAGGAAATATTTTTAATAAATAGAGATGCCCTTATGTCAGGCTGGAAAGCCTAACCTACGAATAAGAAATTAAGTTTATAAGTTCATGAGTACAGAAATTAACAATAATTTGCCCCCCCACAGAGCCGGAAAGAAAAGAGGCACGGAATGGCGTGCCGTTTTCATGGTGGCGAGTCTGTTTCTACTTCTGGAGTTATCGATACGTATCGGCGGCGACTCTCTTTCTAAAGATATCGCCCATCTTCGTTCATTTCCGGAAATTGCCCAGAAACTGGCAGGTTTTGATCCTGAAAACGGGACACGGATTCTGTTTCTGGGTAACTCGCTGACTCGACACGGCGTTGATCAGAATGCTTTTGCGGAAACGGTGAAAGAGGAAGGCGGGGGGGCGGTTCAGTCCGTTAAAATGAATCCCGATAACACAGATCTAGCAGACTGGTTTTATGCTTACCGCACCCGTTTTTCAAAGCCGGGCATTAAGCCGGACGTTTTGATTATTGGTTTTGAGGGAATTCACCTGCGTGATGCTCCTTCGCGCCATCCGGATCGACTCGCCCAGTATTACTGTACGTGGTCAGATTGGCCCAATCTTTGCAAGTACGATTTGAAGACGTTTGAGGATCGTGTTTTTTTTGTTCTCTGCAAATACTCAGCAGCCTTCGGGAATCGAGATCGTATTCAAAAACGGATACTCGATAAACTGATTCCTGATTACCGAGCCGGCATGGATGAGTTGAATAGCCGCAGAAATAAAAGCAAGAAGAATGATAAGAAAAAGAAGCCGCCGAGCTTCGAAAAGTTGCAAAAGCTAATCGCGATTGCGGATGCGCAAGGGACAAAAATCATTCTTGCTGCAATGCCCGTTCCTGAAGCGTACGAATTCGATGCAGAGTTTCTGAAGGTCGTCGAAAACAGTTCTGCCGTTCTGATTGATTGCAGAACAGTCCCAGGAATTACACTGCCGATGTTTTTCGATGGCCTGCACATGGATGAACAAGCCGCGAAAATTTATAGCAGCGAGTTGGCAACAAAGATTGGCCCCGTCTTGAATTCGCTCAATCAATAAATTGCAGGGTGAGGGTGTTATTTCTTCACGCCCCAGAGACGTCCAACCAGATCGTGCATTTCCGGGTTGTACTGTTTTAATTCGGATCGCACGAAGGGATAAAAATCGTTGGTGCCAAAAAACGCTTCGCTCGATTCTGCGAAATACTCCATCGGATTCGTCCCGGCGTAAGCCTGTCGGGATTTTACGTTGATGTGCAAAACGGGGCCGTACAATTTTTTCTGTTTCGCTCGTTGGAGAGTCAGCGAGATGTCCTTATTGCCAAAACCATCAGGCAATTGTTGATGATGCCAGGCGTGGGCCATTTCGTGCAGAATGCAATAGGGCTGAGCAATCGACCAATTCACAAAGTTCCGGGCATTCGAAATTTCGACACAACGGGCTTTTTCCGGATTCATCTCGTTAGCAGAAAGCCATTGGGGATTGGGGTGGTAAACAAGGCCGGGATGATGCCCTTCGCCAAGCTCTACCCAAATAGGCACACGTTTCAGTTTTTTTACTGCATCAGCGGGAACGCGTCTTTGAATCTGGTAGAACTGATGTTTTAATTCCTGCTTCACCTGCTCCCAGAGTTTTGGCTCATTGTTAATCAAATCCTGATGAACAATCAGTTGCCAATCTGAGAGTTGCATGTTTTTGTAATGATCGATGGTGTCGTATGCAAGAGGTTTTACCTCTTGTTTTTCTGTTTTTATTGCAGGCTCTGCAACGGCGGAATTCATCGTGAGGGAAATTCCAAGCACTCCCAAAGATGTCATCAGAGCCAGCAAAATCATCCCGGCACATCCACTGGCTTTATTGAGATCAGCAAACTTTTGAGGATCCTGCTCCATGAGCTTGGGGATCAGTGCCTCAATAAAATCCTTGGATTCTTTTAATCCCTGTCCCGTTGCATCGCGGTAGATTTTTATCGCAGCAATCTTATTTTTTTGGATAAGAGCCTGACTTATTTCTTCGATCTGCTCAGAGGAAAGTTGGTCTGACATATTTCGTTCTTTTGTGAAAGTGTTAGCCGTCAGCTACGTCATGTCTCTATCCAGTTCTTCTTCGTCAACTAGAACATCTGGGTAATTAACGATGACCGACGTTTTAATGCCGCCGCGTGCTGTGAACTCTGCCCGAATTTCCATCATGCGTGGTTGCGTGATAGCGACAAGATCATCCAGGATTTTGTTTGTGACGCTTTCATAGAACGCACCATAATTACGGTACTGTTGCAGATAAAGCTTCAGCGATTTTAATTCATAACAAACTTCATCTGCAACGTAGGTGATGGTGATCGTTCCGAAATCTGGCTGCCCTGTTTTTGGGCAAACCGAAGTGAATTCCGGACAGACCGTCTTGATAATATAGTTTCGTTCCACATTGGGATTCTCAAAAGTTTCCAGAAGCTCAGCACTTGGTTCAGTCATGTGTCTTGTATTCATATTACAGTTAAAGAGTGGTGCATGGGCCAGTAACTATTCAGTTTTGGCGCAGGGTCCGCTACTATGGATCACGCTGGGGGGAGTTGATTCTCCTATGAAATGCGGTAATCCGCAAGAGAACCCCCTGCACTCAATTCCAAATATCGCTAAAGAGTGACGATCCAATCAGATTCAGGCAATGTATGGCGTCTTATTCGCCGTAGATCACGACTTGTTCGTGATGCTTCAGTGGGGCGGTTGCCTGGTCGGAAGAGACTGCAAATTCCACGCGAGCATCACCATCTTTTATCGCAGAGAAAACCACGTCGAATGTTGCTTCCTGATTAGCTCCCAGAGAGGCGATTGGCTGGAAGCTGATCAATTGCCCATTTGGGACAGACTTTACCGGCCCGTTTGCAGAAATATATTCCAGTTGATCCGGAATTTTGCAGGAGACCCGAACATGGGTTGCCTGGGCGGAACCGCGATTTACCACTTTGAAGCGAATCGAAACCCGCTCACCACGCGAAACTGGTCCACGAGCTTCAGGCACCCGAACCGCCAGGGAAGAAAAGCCTTCCACCTTAATGTTTGTCGTCAATTCTGCCTGATGCCCCGAGGCATTCAACGCTTTGACTCTCATCGTCTGGGTGCCGATGTTTGTTGGAATCAGTGTTGATGTAACCTTTATTTCTTTACCGCTGGGCAATTGCGGGGCTGTCCAGGTAATCGTTCTTAATTCTTCACTGTAAAGGCCATTATCCGAAGCTTTTTTGAATCGGAAACCAGCGGGAACGTATTCAATAACCGTCACATTATTAAGCAATTTGCTGGAGTTATTTTTTAGAGTTGTTGTTTGCTGTACCGCGTGCCCGACAAACCGGCGCGATGGGCTTTTTCGCGTGAGGCTCATCACCGCAGGAATAACTTCCAACGATGCTTTGGCTTCCGCCTTGAAGCCTCCTTTGGTTTTGATCGAAGCAACATTCTGATAGACACCAGGTTTTTTTGCGTTGAGCTGGAGATTGATTTCTTTCTCCTCGCCCGGCTTGAGTGTTCCAATATCGTATTCGAGATCTGTTCCTGCGGGATGTTCAAACCCAACCGGAATCAAATTTTGAAGGACGACGCCGAGGGCATCTCCATCACCTGTATTACGTGCGACAAAATGCAGATGGGCTGTTTCGCCTATCGCAACTTGTTCGCTGGCATCCAGTTTTAACTCCAGCTTGGGAGCAGTAATGAGTGTTTGCGATTTAACGACAGACTTGTACGAAACGGTTGAAACCGATCCAATATTTCCGGCTTCAATTGGAACAACACGCACTAAAATTTTCTTACGTTCTCCCGGTGCTAATTCATTGAAGGTCCAAAACAATGTTTTGTTGACCAGCTCTGCACGAGGAATTGTTCCAGTTAGTTTGGTGCCAGCCGGGAACTTGTCTTCCACTTTCACATCTTTGACTGCAACATCACCAGTATTCTCGATTTCAATCGTGTAAATAAGGGGTTGACCAAGAACTGCTTTATCAGGAGCCGATTTGTACAACTCGACCTTCGGTTGGAGAACCCGTTCAGAATCTTTTATATCGACTCGGGCAGAACCGAGTAATTCCGGGTCAACATCGCTTTTTGATGTAACGGCTGGTTCGGTGACTTGAGGTTTTTCCGTTACAGTTGCAGGGAATCCTCCTGGTTGCAGAGGCTCTTCGCTGGTGTCTGGGGGTGTCCCTGGATTGTAAGAAGGGGCCGTCAAACCTGGTCCCTTTGAGGCAGGAGCCTCTGGCTGTGCAGGAGTTGGGGAACTGCTTGGGAATGCCGCAGGAGTCTTTTCGGAATTGGCATTAAAAGGCGCAGGCTCTCTGTTCATTTCGCGAATCGGTTTTTCCGGATTGAATTCCGGCACGCTGCGGTACGGATCGTCAGATTTGTCTGACTTGGTATCAGTTGCCTCTGGAAATCCTGCAAAGAAAGGTTTCTTTTTCGACTTATCTGCATCTGAAGGCGGCGTTTTTTCTGGAGTTGTTGCAGCCGGGGCAGGAAATGCAGGTCGCTTTGATGGAACGAACTCGGCTACTTTTTTAATTTTTGATTCTGGAGATTTCAATGGCTTCGAAGATTCAAACGCAGGTGCCGGGAAAGAACCGGGGATGACAACGGGTTTCTTTTCTGCAACGGTAGCAGAAGCAGGCGGAGCTCCCTTTGACTCCAGAGCAGGAAACTGCATGTGTACTTCTTTGGCAGGTTTTTTTTCTGATGCCTGCGGAGGACTTAAAGCAGGAAATCCAGATGTGAGCAATATTTTTTGCGGAGCAGGAGATTTTTTAGCGGGAGCAGGAGACTTGCTCGTTAAATTTTGCGTCAGTTCAATCAATTCCTGTGAATGACTTTTCTTTTCTCCAACCGCGGGGACGACTGTTTTGTGGTTGGCATTTTTGTGGCTGGTATTGTTCGTAGCAGGAACTTCTGGGAACAAGCCCGCGATCTGTTTTAATTTCTCATCCGTTTTTTTTGTAACATCATGAGACGCCTGGGTAATCTTGCTATTCCACTGATCAAGTTCTTGTTCAACTTGAGCGACATTTTTATCGATAGAATCACTCGCCTTGCCGGAAAGATTGTTTAATTGTTTTTTCTTCTGTTCAACCTGCTTCTTGACTTGCGGAGCAAATGCGGCAAAAGGATCGACAGGTTGTGAAGAATTTGAAGTGGCAAGTACCGGTTTTTCCGTGCCAGGGGGATTGAGAGTAGCTGGCGGAGTTCGTTTTTCGACGACTGTAAATGGGTTGGCAGTGGTCGATGGCTTTTCAGCGACAGCAGGTTTGAACGGCTGTGGCTTGAATGGCTGTGGTTTGAAGGCGACCTCATTGTTTTTACTTGCAGGCTTTTCAGCACTCGGAAAATCCTGGGCAGGCACAGAGGTATTCGTGACTTTCGCGGCTGCGGTTGGCGAACTGACCGTGTTCACAGGCATGACCTCTTTGGCAAGTTGCTCTTTGAGTGAAGATTTTTCTTGCTCGTCTTTCGAGAGCGCGACAGGATCTCCCTTGCCATTGGGATCTTCCTCGCCATTAAGTTGTTGGCTCACCTGTGGTTGATCCAGGCTTTTTTGCACCTGCATTAATACCACAAAACCTACGGCTAAACTTGCCGCTAATGCTGTCAGCTTCCAGCCTGCACCTTGCATGGGATTCCCTTCCCGATGGTCATATTAAACAAAGTCATATCGTGCCGAAAAACCCCTTGCACCATTAAAAATGAATGCTGATGGATTGAACTCAACCAGGCGGAGATTAATTCGACAGCCTACTAAATATCAAATTTGGTATTTTTTGCAAAGACCAATTTGCTTCCAGAACCTCAGAAAACTTGATCATTTCCAGAATTAATCACTGCAGTGATCGTGACCATGCCCTACATAAGACATATGTCCACACACCAGAAGAACTCGCCAGAACGTGACCGCACGTATACATCTCCGTTGGTATTTCCATAAAAATCAGAAGATCCACTCCAAACAGAAAAAATAAATCCCATGTGTCCAAATAGACTTATCTCTATTTATATCAACGTGATACGACCTGGAAACCTGGCGTGTTTGTAATTATTTCCAAAAATAATGGTTCGTATGCGAACTTTATTCAACCAATTGCAATCTAAATACGTAGTAATGGGAGAAAGGGTTTGGGAGGCGACTCGCAGATTCTTGGAATTATCTATCTATCTGCTCACGAGGGGCGGATTTATTATCTCTTCGGAGAACTTCACGAGGGGGTTGTCCTGTCAGGAGAATATATTATGGGACGTTATCACAATCCAGCATTGAGGCAGCTCAAAGAACAACAGCTGCGTTACGCACCGCGCAATGTCCGCCTGGAACAAATGGAGCGAGCGGAAGGTCTGTTGTCCAAGTTGAATCCTGCGGAAACTTATCAATACCCCGTATTATTCCGCCAAATTACCGATTACGACGCAAGCACTTACCCCGATTTAATGATCGAGGGACGGGATGCTGTCCATGACATCGGCAAATTAGTCGAAGATCTGTCCGAAAGTGTCGATTTATCTGTCGAAGATGTTCCGGAAGATTTGTTGACCGTGGATGATTTGAGCGAACGATTTAAGGTATCAACAAAAACGGTTGATCGCTGGCGAGCCAGGGGGCTGGTTGGTCGCAAAATTAAACTCGGCTCTCGCAAACGGGTCGTCTTTCTCAAATCGAGCGTCGATCGATTTGTCGAGCAAAACGCGAATGAAGTCAGGCGAAGTAGTCGCTTCACACAACTGACCGCTCACGAGCGTTTAGAAATTATTGATCGAGCAAGAGAACTTGCTGCTCAGGGAGCGTGTCTTTCAGAGATCAGTAAAAAACTTTCTGACAAACTGGGGCGTTCCGTGGAAACGATTCGATACACATTAAAGAACCATGATCGGGATTACCCCGAAGCAGCCGTGTTCCCCAATGCGCGCGGTCCGCTAACCGATGAAAAGCGTCGGGAAATTTGGCACAAACATCAACGAGGCACCAGTGTCATCGAATTAGCCCGGCAGTATTGCAGAACTCAATCCAGCATTCATCGCATTATCAACGAAGTGCGTGCTGAAAGAATTATGGAGGTTTCTCTCGACTACATCGATAGTGAAGAATTCCACCAGAAGGATCGAGAAAAAGTCATTCTCGGCCCTCCGCCAGCAGTGGAACGAAAACATTACAAGCCACGAATACCGCCAGGGTTGCCCGCGTATCTGGCAAGCTTGTACGAACTTCCTTTACTGACTCGCGAAGAAGAAGGATACTATTTCCGTAAAATGAATTATCTAAAATTCAAAGCGGGTAATTTACGCGAAAAGTTAAATCTGACTCAACCTTCAGCCAGATTAATGAAGGAAATAGAGGGATTGGTTCGTGAAAGTGTTGTCGTCAAGAATTTTTTGATTCGCAGTAATCTTCGACTGGTGGTTTCGATTGCCAAAAGGCATTTCAAACCACAATCAAACTTTTTCGAGATGGTCAGCGACGGGAATATGTCACTCATCAGAGCGATCGAGAAATTCGATTATTCGCAGGGGAATAAGTTCTCGACGTACTCAAGTTGGGCGATTATGAAAAACTACGCTCGCTCGATTCCGAACGAGATGAAACAGTTGGATCGTTATCGCACGGGGCATGATGAGTTCTTTACGCAATCGACAGACCAGCGAGATAACCCGTTTCAGCAGGAACTGAACCAACAAACTCAGCATACTGCGATCATGAGTATTCTTGGTCAACTCGATCCGAGAGAGCGTGACATTATTTTGCACCGCTTCGGTTTGAACTCCGGCAGCGAACCGGAAACTCTGGAAAAGGTGGGGACTCGTTTCGGCGTCACCAAAGAACGGATTCGACAAATCGAATCGCGAGCACTGGCGAAATTGAAAAAAATCGCAGTCGAAGAAAAACTCGAAATCCCTGGACTCTAACCCCAAATATCTCTTAAATAAAGCCCTGATCGACATCTTGCTTGATCAGGGCTTTTTTCAATGTTTTGTACTGCCGAGATGGTGTTGAACCTGGCAATACTCAGCAAATACCCAGCAATGCCCAATGAAGAATTGACACAAACTGCGAGGAGGTACAGCCCCTTATCTTCTGTAACAGCAGTGACTTTCACAAGTTATGGCTAGCCCAGATAATGCCTTGACGATTCTTTCTTCATTGAACGGAGGGTAGACATTCTTGTCTGCCTTTATGGCAGTATGCTCAAACGAGACAGACACCGAATGTCTGTGTTCCTTTTAAATTAATAGAGGATCCCATAAAACAGATGTTGAAATCAAAGCCACTTCTCGGGTAAGATAACATGGTTCGCGGTGCGAGTCTCGACCACGGGGGCGGTCTGCCCTTTTTGTTGAGAATCGAAAAATCGTGAATTCAGTGGAAAAAGGGCGGGGGCCTGCTTGCTGGTGGTTCGGATATTCCGGCTTCTGTCAGCATCAAACCCAGCACCTTTCTTTAACAAGGATCCGTTAACCGTACAGTCGTTAGTTTTCGATTCCATGCGGTTTGTGCAGGGAGGTTTGTCGATGAGTGTATCTGGTGTCGGGGGAACGAGTAACAATTGGTCGGTTCCTCAGCAAACAAATTCAGTCAAGCAGTCAGCGGGCAATCAGCCATCACGGTTGCAGATCCCCCAGGATACTCTGGAAATTTCTGAAGCGGCTCAAATGATGTCAGAACTTCAATCTTCAAACAGTTCCGGTCAGGAAAGAGCAGAATTGATTGCTCGTATCCAAACCGAAATTGCCAACGGGACTTATGATACCGAAGAAAAAATGGAATTGGCCTTCATGGAGTTTCTGCAACAGGCCAGCCACGAAGATTCGATTTAAGCTTATCACAATTGTTTAACGGCAAGGCGACTGCGTAGGTGTGCTTTTCCAGCAGGCAGAAAGTCGCTTACCGCTTGCCATTAAACGAGTTAATAATAACCGTGCAACGTATGCAAGTTTCAAGGGTTAGGTGTTCTGGTGAATGATCTGGGGTCTGTTACTGTTTCCGCAAGTCCGAAAGAAAAATTTCGGGAATATCTGGCGACACGAAAACAAAGACTGACATCTGAACGCGAAATTGTTATCGACGAAGTGTTTGATGATCACGAACATTTTGATGCCGACGAACTCACCTTCCGCCTGCAGGAAAAAGGGAAAAAACGAGTCAGCCGTTCGACCGTTTACCGTACATTGGTTTCGATGGAAGAAGCCGGCTTAATTCGCAAAGTCGCTCGCCCGAACGGCAAGGAAATCTGGGAACACGATTACGGCTACCCGCAGCACGATCACATGATCTGCAAAAAATGTGGCGAGCTGGAAGAGTTCCAAAACGACGAAATCAAATTGATTCTCGAAGCGGTCGCTCAAACTCACGGCTTCTTCATGGACGGTCACCGTCTCGAAGTCTTCGGCATCTGCACCAAATGCAGACGCGCCCCAAAACGAAACCATGATAAGCTCGACATGATTTGAAGCGTGCGTTTCCTTCAACTCTCGCGCATTATGTAACGCCAGGGAATCTCAAGTAATTCAAAGGGAGCACAGACATTCCTGTCTGTCTCGTAAGAGCATGCTCTGTTGTAGGCAGACAAGAATGTCTACCCTCCGTTTAGTAGGATTTTTTTTGAATAAATAGAGGTTCCCGCTAATGATGATCGCCGAGGACGAAGAGATGAGGGCTTCTTTTGACGAAGCGATTAGCAGAATGTCAGAAAAGTCAGCGAAGGAAACATCTCACGCATTCGCATGGGGTGAAAAGCATGAGGACACAATTATCCCATTTTACCTGTCACCCCCAATGATCATCCTGCGTTATGGTTTAATCAGGTGATGACCAGCATTATTGAGGGTATTCAAGAACAAGACCCGGTCGCGATCCGCTTAGCCTCTCAGTTTATTGGGGATAACTTTCAGACGCCATTTGGGAAAATCATCAGATCAAAAATACTAAACCGCCTGAAGAATGTCGCTCACCTGATCTCACGAGATTGCTGTCAAGCGATCTTGTTAGCCCCTGCTAAATTTGCAGGCGATTCTTACAAGCCGCAAGAGTATTCAAAATTGATCAAATTAGTCGAGGCAATCAAAAAAGTACAATAGAAGTCTTTTTTCGATGTTGAGTTTCAATTGGTGAATTGGAATTCGTATCAATTATTTGCTAGGGTAACGATAGCGATTACTGCTTTGTTTCCTCCCTGCGAAAGAATTGTGATGAAATTCAATACGCTACCCTTGTCTGTTTTGCTTTTATTTCTTCTTGTCTCCCTCTTTTGTATTTCCTCACCTGCAATTCGGGCGGAGGAAAAAATAGAAGTCTTGGCGGGGCATTCTTTTCATGGGCATTCGTTTGATACCGGCCCGCGTCAAAGGGCTTATTTGATGGGAGGCACTTCGAATGTTCATTTTGCGAGTAGTTCCAATAATCCGCAGGTGCAGAAGTTTCTTGACCAAGGACTGGGGCAGTTGCACGGTTTCTGGTTTTTGGAAGCGGAGCGTTCATTTCGTCAGGCTGCTGCGATCGAACCAGATTGTGCCATCGCTTATTGGGGCATGGCGATGGCGAATGAAAGTAACCCAAAGCGGGCTAAAGATTTTATCGCCAAGGCTCACGAACTCAAAAACAAAGCGAATCGATACGAACAAAAATGGATTCAGGCGTTACACAATGCGCATCACAAAAAATATAAAGATGAAAAAGCTCGCTGGCAGGCATTCATTATTGCGTTAGAAGAGATCGTTCATGAATTTCCTGACGATGCCGAGCCGAAGGCATTTTTGGCACTGCATTTGTTCTGGAATAAATCGGGCAAGGCGATTGGCGTGACCAGCCGCGAAGCGATTGATGCGTTACTTGGTCAGGTTTTCGCCATCAACCCGATGCACCCCGCTCACCATTACCGTATTCATTTATGGGATACGAACAAGCCGAAACGTGCATTGAAGTCGGCTGCTCTTTGCGGGCAGGCTGCTCCCTCGATTGCGCACATGTGGCACATGAGTGGGCATATTTTTTCGCGTGTGAAACGTTATGAAGATGCCTGCTGGCAACAGGAAGCCTCCAGCAGAGTCGATCATTTTCACATGGTGCATGATCGCGTGCTGCCAACTGAAATTCATAATTACACGCACAATCAGGAATGGTTCACGCGGAACTTGATCAAAGTCGGGCGTATCCGCGATGCCCTCGCGATTGCCAGAAATCTGGTCGAACTCCCCCGGCATCCCCGACACAATTCTCCCACGAATAAATCAAGTGCAGTCGTTCGCGGCAGAACTCGCCTGCTCGATGTACTGATTCAATTCGAACTTTGGGATGAGCTACTCGAACTGGCACCAACACCCTATTTGGCGGTTGATGATGATCAAATTGCACACGTTCGTAAATCGCGATACCTGGCGATTGCAAATTTCGCAACCGGCAATCAGAAAGCAGGCGAAGCAGAGTTGAAGGTTCTTGAAGACCTGCTGGCAAAGAATAAAGTCTTGATTCCACAACAGAAGCCTGAGCAAAAATCAGACAAAAAAGCAGCCCCCAGCAAAAAAGAGACGCCCGAAAAGAAAGAGTCGCAACAAGCCGAACAGCCGACCAAGCAGACAGAAAAAAAGGCTCAATCAGAAGCAGAAATAAAAGCAGCCGAGAAAGCTCGCAAGGAAGCAGAGAAGAAAGTAAGAGAGGCCAAATCGCTTGTTAAATTGCTGGAAAAAGCAGTCGTTCATGTGAAAGCTCAACGAGAAACGGCATTGGGGAATCATCAAAAGGCATTGGAGCTTTATAAAAAAGCGGGCGCACTTCCCAAAACAGTCATGGCTCGCGCACACTTGCTTGCAGGCGAAAAAGAAGAAGCAGAAAAGCTCGCCAGAAAAGCAGTCGATTCTGCTCGCAACGAAGTTTATCCGCTCGCTTTTTACGCTAAGATATTACACGATTTGAACAAGCCAGCCGAATCGAAAAAAACATTCGAGCAAATGCGGGAAATCTCTGCGTTGATTGATACCGATCTTTCCATCTTCAAAGAAATGGTACCGTTAGCAAAAGAATGGGAATATAAAGAAAACTGGCTACGGGAATACAAGCATCGGGAAGATTCTGGAATACGCCCGCCGCTGGAATCGCTCGGTCCGTTGACCTGGCACACTTCCCCGGCTCCGGCATGGGAGTTGCAGGATTCGCTTGGAAAGAATGTTTCACTTTCTGACTATCAGGGCAAACCGGTAATCGTCATTTTCTATCTCGGTTTCGGCTGTCTACATTGTGTCGAACAGCTCAGCGTTTTTTCGCCGATGACGAAAGAATATAATCGGGCTGGAATCGAAATTGTCGCGATTGGGTCCGATGATCTCGGCTCCCTCAAAGATGCCCTCTCTGCGTACACCAAAGAAAAAACTATTGAGTTCCCGGTGCTGACAGATGGGAAACTCAAGGTTTTTGAACAATATCGATGCGTCGATAACTTCGAAAACCAGGCACTGCACGGCACCTTTTTAATTGACTCCAAAGGCCAAATCCGCTGGCACGATGTTGGTCCTGAACCATTCACCAAGGCGAAGTTTCTTTTGAAGGAATCTCAGCGATTACTGAAACTTTCACCAACACTCAGCAATAAAACACCGGGAGTCGCCTACGGTCATTAAGGAGCAGATTAAGGGAGCATGATCTTCCTCAGTTTAATGGCCAGTTCTTTAGATGGTTTATGTGAATAGCCCGCATCGAACCACAATTCCTCATCTGCAAATGCCCATAAAAACAAGGTGCTAAATGCTTCGCCGTTTCGGTCCCAGTATTGAGCGGAACTAAACCACTCGTGATTATCCGGTTTGTCTGGGTGCCATAGCTTGACAACGGCTTGGCGCATTTCTGGTGTCATGTAGAAAAAATCTACCGAATGTCCTAATTCCAGAATTGTAGTACGCTGTGCCTGCAAGCCGCTGATGGTATTATTGATTCCAACTTCACCACCATTTGAGGCCCACCCTAATGTTCCATTGCCCATCGGTTGCCATAAGATTTTGATCGAGCTAAGCCCCGCCCTTTGCAGTCCCGGCTTCAAACGTTCGAACGGGAAAGTACAGCGAGAAAGTGCTGTTTTGACCGTGGCTTGTTGCTCTGCGGTACCTGAGATGAAAAATAGCCCCGAACCTGACGGCTGCGAAATCGGCTGCCCAACCGGTTGAGGGTAACTGATTGGCTGACCAACTGGGTGCGGGTTACCGCCCGGCTGTCCAATCGGCTGGGGTACTGGATATCCAATCGGCTGTGGCACTGGCCGGGGCATTGGTTGTGGCATTGGTCGAACAATTGGTTGACAGCCAATACACAACAGTGCGCAGATTGCACTTGCCAGGCGGCTCGTTCTACAGATCTTATCATTCGCTCCCATCACACCCCATCCCTTTTTCTTACAACCGGGGCTTTGCAACCACGGATAGTCAGCGTTTCCCCCCACAGGAAACATCGCGGGGATACTATCAGGGAAGTGGAAAACAGGTCAAGGGGACAAATAAGCTCTGGAATTAGATAATTTCGACGGAGGTTTGCGATAAAATCTGACTCACTCAGGTATCTACATCACTGAAATGGTTAGTCGCGCAGGTAGTATCGAACATCCATCTCGGCAACGGCGGCCATCTGCGATTTGGTGCCGAAATAGAGACCGCCGAAAGGACGTCCGGTTTCGGTATCGTAAAACGTCAGATGCGATACGCCGCGGTGTTTGATGGTGGCTGTCAATGAAAAATCGGTCATCCCTTCCTGGATGCTCATTGTCTGAGCTTTATCCGTTTCTTCTTTCCCATCGCCTTCGGTCTGTGTCAGATAAAGCGCAATATTCGCTTTGGACCGGCTGTCCAGTCGAGCTTTACCTTTGACAGTGATCGTGTCTCCCTGTTCAAGCATCGGCGATGTCGAAGTAACGCTTGTCAGGCAAATAACGTCACCATCGCGAAAAGCCTTTGGGCCAAGGTGAATTGCGATCTCTTCCTGGACCGGACCAGCCGCAAACGTTGTCACACAGGTTGCACCAGCGATCAATAAAGCAAGCAGTCGCATTTCGATTCTCCTAGGCAGGTGAAAGTAGCAGGGTGGCTCAGCCACTTTAGTGGCTGGGTGCAGTCAGGCACAAGATGGATGCGCCATGTGTATTCGATTTCATTTGTACTTCCAATAATAATGGACCCCACATGGCGAATTCCATCTTGTTACTTCGCAACCTGATCGCTAAAAGCGAGTGGGCTACCCGGCTGATGAGAAATCACGCCCTGTTAACTTAAAAGAGTTGGCAGGGCGTTTTCGTTTTACAGAGCAGCCTTTCTGCTGTAGGCTGGGTGTTCAATGTACATTCGCCACAGTAGCAGAAGGAGCCAACTAAGATGACAGATCCCATTTTAAGATCGAAAAGCGACTACAAAGAGATTCTCTCGCACATCAGTAAGCCCGATTCCCCTGTCGGAATTGATGCTGTTCTAACACATGCGATTATCATTGGTTACCTGCAAGAGATTACCCAACGCCTGGAAAAACTGGAAGAAAAACGGAGCAACACATAAGGGTTCTTTGTTGCTATTCTTTTAACGCTGGCGGTTGCCTGTAAGAGCGGAATTTTCCCGATCAGGAAAATTTTGGAGACCTGCTGAACCTTCGCTGAGTCGGGCTTGTCAGATTCTGCCAGGATTCATAGAATACGACCTCAACGCAGGCAACGCAGTTTGGCAATGTCCTTCTGTTTCGCTGTATCGTCAGCCCGATGGTGTAACGGTAGCACAACGGATTTTGATTCCGTCAGTTTGGGTTCAAATCCCGGTCGGGCTATTTTTCAAGTTGCTGGAAATATTTCCAGCAACTTTTTTCTTTAATGCTCCAAGAATAAATATGAATCCTCCCATTTCCAGGCATCGTCCGGTAATGCTTCGAGAGACATTACGCGAACTGGAATTGCAGCCGGGCTTGAAGGTTGTGGATGGGACCGTGGGGGCAGCCGGGCATAGTGTGGAAATTCTTTCCCGTATATTGCCGGGAGGAAAGCTGATTGGCCTGGATCGTGATGCCGAAATGCTTCAACGGGCTTCACAAACTTTCGAAGGGAAAAATCTGCTCTGTGAAAATGTTCTGCTCGAACAATCCTCTTACGCAGAGCTTCGTTTTGTTTTAGATGCTCATGGGATCGAATCGGTTGACTGCATTCTGGTTGATCTCGGCCTTTCTTCGGATCAACTGGCTGATCGAAATCGCGGGTTCGGCTTTCAAAGTGGCGGAATTCTCGATATGCGATTCGACACCAGGCAGGGAGAACCGATTCATCACTGGCTCAATCGGGCTTCGATTGAAGAAATTACATCCGTGTTGAAACAGTTCGGAGAAGACCCGTTGTCCCGCCTGATTGCACAATCAATCGGAGAACAGCGACGAAAAGAGAAGATTGAAACAGCATCCCAGTTAACCCAGCTTATTGAGAAAGTTGCATCTGGACGAGGAAAAAAAGGGGGAAAGTCTCACCCGGCGACGCGAACTTTTCAAGCATTGAGAATTCAGGCGAATGCGGAACTCGAACACCTGCAACGGTTTCTGACGACAACGGCTCTGCAGTCTCTTGCTCCGGGAGGACGCTTGGCTGTGATTACTTTCCATTCGCTGGAAGATCGGATTGTGAAAAAAATGTTGCAGGATCGCGACGTCTGGAAGTCGAGTTCCAACAAGCCGATTCCTGCCAGTTCGCTGGAATGTAAGATGAATCCGCGAAGTCGATCTGCAAAATTGAGAATCGGTATTCGCGCCGATTGAGAAATTCGTCATATTTCCGCTTCTGAGGGAAATTACGCTCAAGTTTTTGAGACAGTGGATTCTCTCTCCCCAAATCGAACCTCATGAATCCTTCAGTTCTTGCAGGATTTTTTGTTGCAGGCCATTCTCAAGTTCTTACCCCTGTTCTATGTTGAGCGAATTTCGTTCACATTTTTTCATGCGATTCAATAGACTCGGATACGATCCGGTGGAGTTTTTCCCATGCCTAAAGAAACAAAATTCACCATCGCGCTGATGCTTCTTTTAGCAGGCGCACTGGGCTTTGTCGTTTGGCAACGCGTTTCCAATCAGGGAGATATGATTGCTGCCTTGAAAGAGAAGGCGAAAAAAGTTGCCGGGAAAGAAGAGCCCAAAAGCAAAAAGCCTGCCGACAAAGAAAAATCAACTGTTAAACAGGACGAGCCGCGAAAATTGCCCTTCAACCCTGGTCAAACGACTCAGGTTCCGGAAAACTCATTTAATCCGGCAGAACAGCAGCACGAACATCAACCGCCGAGTAATCCTTTTGCACAAAATAAAACAAACGTGGTGGCTCAAAAACCGCCTCGCGATCTGTTTGCAAAACCGGTCGCTAAAAAAGAAGCAGCAAAACCAAATCCGTTCACTCCCTGGACCGGAGCTGAGCCTAAAAAGCATGAACATGGTCACAACCAGACTGCTGCCAATAGTAAAACAATCAATGCTTTTCCTGCCTCGCAAACTCGAACGAAGGTAGAACCGAAAAAACCACTCAATCCATTTGAGCAACATTCTCCTGGACAAACTCCTAAGGAAGCTCCCAAGCCTAGTCCGTTTGCGAGTGAGCATAAGTATCCAAAGCCAACACCTCAGCAGCATGTCCCCTTCAATCCGTTTGAAGCCAAACAGGGAAGCAATCAACAAACTGGCAAGGCATCGTTGAATTCTGGAAAGCCAACATCAAACAATTCATTTGATTCTTTTAGCCCTGTGCAACAGACAGAACCAAAAGAGCCACATACACATCCCCCGGTCCAACAAACCGCACAACAAACTGCACAGCAAACTGCCCAACAACCATTTGATCCGTTTGGCAGTGTCGCGATTCCTGTAGATAAACCAAAGGATCATCACTCATTTGATCATTTCCCTGCACCCAAGCAGTCTCCCAAACAAACTGCTCCTGCTCCGTCATTTCAACAGACGGCCTCTCATCACGATACGAATCCTAACCCACTTGGCTCCCCTAAGCATGTCCCTGCGCCAAAGAATTCAATCAAACCAGCGGTTGTCAATCATGGACCCACTCGGGTTTATACGGTAAAGCCAGATGAAAGCTACTGGTCAATTTCAAAAACTGTTTACGGATCGATTCGTTTTTTTCAAGCGTTGGAACAACACAACCGACCTCGAATTTCTTCTGCTAAAAAATTGCGACCTGGTATGAAGGTTCTTGTCCCGGAAGAAAAGTTTCTGCTGGCCAGTTACAGTAAAATAATACCGGGAGCGCAAAAATCATCATCAGGCAATCAATCCGAAAATGTTGCCCAGGGGCTCTATTTTACTCCTTCCGGACATCCGATGTTTCGCGTCGGACCGGAAGATACGCTCAGTGATATTGCTCATAAACATTTGGGACGCACGACGCGCTGGGTAGAAATCTACAATTTGAATAAAGACCGCATTAAAACCCCTGATCGCCTTAAAATCGGAACGGTATTGCGTCTTCCAGCCGATGCCAGCCGAATTGCCCTCGCCCCGGAAACGACGATTAGACGATGACAGGTATAAGCGATCCAGTCATGTCGTAGGCCATCCTACATATTGAACTTTGCGTAAAACGGGCAAGAGATTGATGTTAATCGTAGGTTAGGCTTTCCAGCCTGACTAATGTGGTTTCCAAGATAATCAATCCCTGATTTACCAATGAACTGTTGACAAACTAATTGAAATATCAGTGCAGCTCGTCTCAGGCTGGAAAGCCTAACCTACTTTTTCTGTTTGGTTTCGGTTTATCTGGGTGAGGCATTAGGAAATGAAATGGTCGGGCGATTTCTTTTGATTGCGATATTACTGACAGGCATCACGCTGAATGCCGTTGAGTATGAACGGGAGTACCGCGAGTATCAATCGCTGCGTGTCCGTCAAATTTATCAGAAGCAAATTCTGCTTGACCAACAATCACGACTGCGGCTCGAACTACAGCGAAAAACTCGTCCGAACAGATAACCCAGCACGGCTGGTCTGCTCTGACCGCGGTAAATCAAATGATATTTTCTGACTCTACCGGATTCTATGTGCAGCCGGCTTGAGTGATTAATAATCGCTTCGCATCGAGCAAGCAATTACTTTCGAGTCTTACTATTTTTTGGCTGAAGGCCAATCCCATCCTAGCCTGGGGCATCGCCCCAGGAAGAGATTAAAATAAGTCCCTTTGGCTGAAAGCCATAATCAAAAGCATTGAATATGGCTTTCAGCCAATAGGTGAATCTGATCCTTTTTACCTGGGGCGATGCCCCAGGCTATGGTGAAAGAGGCCTTCAGCCAAATAAGAAAAAGTTTTGAAATTATTGGTATATAGACTCCGGTAGAGTCAGGATATTTTCAATGATTTTCGCAAGCGACGTAAACTTTTATCGCTAATCCTATGAAAATAATCATCGAAAATTCTACGTGTTCGAATCAAGATGATCGCCGTAAGTTTTCATTGCTTCCCGAATCGCTTAAAAAATGGTTGCTTAAATTTTGGAAGAAGCCGGTCTCTCAGGCTGAACCGGAATTTTCTCCTGCCAGGCGACTACTTTTTTTGACGCTCGCTTTATTCGCGGGCTGGGGAATTGTCACATTCCGCCTGGTAGGCATGTATTTCGGCGAATCGCAGTTGATGAAAGATCACCTCGCCCGGCAGCAGACCGCCACCGAAACCATCCGTGCGCGCCCGGGGGACATTCTGGATCGCAACGGTCGCTTGCTGGCAACCAGTGTTGATCTGCAAAGTTTGTATGTGGTTCCCCGCAAAATAGGAGATCGTGATCAGTTCGTGCGAAAACTTGCTTCTGTACTTTCTCTTTCTCCTGAAAGCCTGAAACAGAAAATCGAGAAACATCGCGATAAAGGTTTTCTCTGGATCGCTCGCCGGCTTGATCCTGCCGTCAGTAAAGCGATTCACGATTTGCAATTGAACAAAGAAACATACGGTTTCCGCAGAGAGTACAAGCGGAGTTATCCGAATGGTTCGCTGGCAGTACATCTGCTCGGATTACGTGACATCGATGGCGAAGGGCATGGCGGGATCGAGCAAGCCTATCAAAAAACACTTTCCGGACAAGCGGGCCAACGAATTATTGTGCGCGATGCCCGTAATCGAGTTATTCATCTGTACGAAGACTCGAAACAGCCTGTTGTTCAGGGAAAAACGATTCAACTGACCATCGATTTACGCATGCAAAAAATAATCGAGCAGGAACTTGACCACTTGATGAAAACCTGGCAGCCACGCGGTTGTTGTGCCATTTTATGCGATCCTCAATCAGGCGACATTCTTGGTCTCTGTTCGCGTCCTACTTTCAATCCGGAAGAGGCAAAAACATTTCGTGACGATGCCTGGATGAACCGGGCGATTGCCTGGGCTTACGAACCTGGCTCGACCATCAAGCCACTGATCGTCTCTTCTGCATTGCGACAAAAAGTAATCTCAACCGATTCAACTCTCCACGGTCACTGGGGAGAATACCGTATGGGAAATCGTTTGCTGCACGACACACACGCTTACGGTCAGCTGAGCCTGGCAGAAGTTTTGATTAAATCGAGCAACATCGGGATGGCTCAAATTGGTGAGAAAATGACCAATGCCGGTCTGTATGAATCG
>Ga0316208_1001435_pt1 | contig 22408 bp, 12 predicted proteins | sample 3monopyrite_MG_FD_204944 | JGI IMG/M metagenome (GOLD analysis project Ga0316208, IMG submission 204944) | Microbial mat bacterial communities from mineral coupon in-situ incubated in ocean water Damariscotta River, Maine, United States -... | ecosystem: Environmental > Aquatic > Marine >... | reverse complement strand
GAAGTTGGATCGTCTCCTTGGTAGAAGATGGTATTTCGAATAGAAGTGTTAATCGAAAAGTGTCGTCGCTTAAATCTTACTATAAGTTTCTGTTGAAAACGAAACAAATAGAAGTGCATCCACTTGCACAGCATAGAGCGTTAAAGACAGAAAAAAAGTTGCAAGTGCCTTTTTCTCAAAAAGAAATAGAAGATGTGCTTGACTTATTAGACGCTGAAGAGGGATTCGAAGGTTTGCGAAATAAGCTTATTGTTGAATTATTTTATTCTACAGGAATGCGACGTGCCGAATTGGTTCAACTCCAAGTCAGAGATGTGTCGTTTTCCCAAAATACAATTAAGGTGCTTGGGAAGCGTAACAAAGAGCGAATTATTCCCTTGCTTCCATCTGTTGTACATAGCTTAAAAACGTATCTAGAACAAAGAGGAACCTTGCCTTCTATCTCCGATACTACTTTTCTATTGCTCTCTAAAAAGGGAGTTAAATTATATGAAACACTTGTTTACCGAGTGATAAATTCTTATTTTAGTAAAGCATCTGAGAAGGTCAAAAAAAGTCCTCACATTTTGAGACACTCATTTGCTACCCATTTGCTCAATCAAGGAGCAGATTTAAATGCAGTAAAGGAACTACTGGGGCATTCGAGTTTAGCATCTACCCAAGTCTATACACATAATAGTATAGGACAGTTAAAAGAAGTATATAAAAACTCGCATCCTAGAAATTCAAAATAACGACAACTTAAAAACCGGAGCCTATGAATGTAAATGTGCAAACCCCCAATTTTGTAGCAGATGAGAAACTTATCAATTTCGTTGAAAGACGTTTGAGTAAGTTAGAGCAGTTTTATGATCGTATTATATATGCTGATGTATTTTTAAAAGTTCAGAAAACAAGTGAGAAGCAAAATAAAATTGTAGAAGTTTTGTTGAGTATCCCTGGAGGAGATTTGATGGTTAAGAAAGACGCTAAGACGTTTGAAGAGGGTACAGATGAGTGTGTTACTTCTTTAGAACGACAGCTGAAAAAACGCAAGCAAAAACAAAGAACATTTTCTTGATGTATTTTTTTCAAAAAAAGTTTTGCTAAACACAAAATTTATATACCTTTGCAGTCCGTTAGAAATAGCGGACTTTTTTATGCTGAAATTTTAGCGTAGAAAAAGGCAAAAAAGCCGATGTAGCTCAGCTGGCTAGAGCAGCTGATTTGTAATCAGCAGGTCGTGGGTTCGAGTCCCTCCATCGGCTCTTATTTCGAAAGAAAAAAGTTCTTTAAAATAGTGTAAAGTAAAAATGGCAAGGGGAGATACTCAAGCGGCCAACGAGGGCAGACTGTAAATCTGCTGACTATGTCTTCGCAGGTTCGAATCCTGCTCTCCCCACAATGTTTTTGGGAATGTTATTATCTGTTTGGAATACAAATTTAAAAACATTATCTTTGCACTCATTTTTACTACAGTTGTAGTAGAAAACATAATGAATACCTTTTCTGATTAATTTCAGGATAAAAGCGGGAGTAGCTCAGTTGGTAGAGCGTCAGCCTTCCAAGCTGAATGTCGCCGGTTCGAACCCGGTCTCCCGCTCAAATAAACTTCAATAGTAGTGCGTTTGCACGACATTGGAGTTTTCCGTCGTTTCGAAAGAAAGGGCATGTGCAAAACCAGCATAAGAAAAGCCGGTGTAGCTCAGGGGTAGAGCGTTTCCTTGGTAAGGAAGAGGTCACGAGTTCAAATCTCGTCATTGGCTCTAGTTAGTTTTTGAATTAAACACTAATATATAACTAAGATTTAAATTAATACAAGATGGCAAAAGAAACATATGATCGGTCGAAGCCTCACTTAAATGTAGGTACTATTGGACACGTAGATCACGGTAAAACAACTTTAACTGCTGCAATTACAAAAGTATTGTCTGATGCTGGTTATTCAGAAGCTTCTGCTTTTGACCAGATTGATAATGCTCCTGAAGAGAAAGAGCGTGGTATTACTATCAACTCTTCTCACGTTGAGTACGCAACAGAAAATCGTCACTACGCTCACGTTGACTGTCCAGGTCACGCCGATTACGTAAAGAACATGGTTACTGGTGCTGCTCAGATGGACGGTGCTATTCTTGTAGTTGCTGCTACAGATGGTCCAATGCCACAAACACGTGAGCACATCCTTTTAGGGCGTCAGGTAGGTATTCCACGTATCGTAGTATTCATGAACAAAGTGGATATGGTAGATGATGAGGAATTATTAGAACTTGTTGAGATGGAAATCAGAGATTTACTTTCTTTCTACGAGTACGATGGTGATAATGGTCCTGTAATCGCTGGTTCTGCATTAGGTGCATTGAACGGTGAAGCTAAATGGGTTGACACTGTAAAGGAATTAATGGATGCTGTTGATACTTGGATCGAAGAACCACTTCGTGAGGTAGACAAGGATTTCTTAATGCCTATCGAGGATGTATTCTCTATTACAGGTCGTGGTACAGTAGCAACTGGACGTATCGAAACTGGTGTAGCTAATACTGGAGATCCTGTAGATATTATTGGTATGGGTGCTGAGAAATTGACTTCTACAATTACTGGAGTTGAGATGTTCCGTAAGATCCTTGATAGAGGTGAAGCTGGAGATAACGTAGGTATCCTATTAAGAGGTATTGAAAAAACAGACATCCGTCGTGGTATGGTAATCTGTAAGCAAGGATCTGTAACTCCTCACGCTAAGTTTAAAGCAGAGGTTTATATCCTTAAAAAAGAAGAAGGTGGACGTCACACTCCATTCCATAACAACTACCGTCCACAGTTCTACGTTCGTACAACTGACGTAACAGGAAACATTAACCTTCCTGATGGTGTTGAAATGGTAATGCCAGGTGATAACCTTACTATTACTGTAGACTTAATCCAGCCAATCGCAATGAATGTTGGTCTTCGTTTCGCTATCCGTGAAGGTGGTAGAACTGTAGGTGCTGGACAGGTTACTGAAATTTTAGAGTAATAACACTATATAAGTAAGAGTCTTAAGGTGTCTCGTGTTAGCGGGACGCCTTGACTTTTATTTACGGGTTTAGCTCAGTTGGTAGAGCACTGGTCTCCAAAACCAGGTGTCGGGAGTTCGAGTCTCTCAACCCGTGCACAGTCTCTAAAGGTGTTTTGTCGCTAGAGAATATGTTTTGAAGTGCTGAGCTTCAAATTAAAAATAAGTTGTTCTAAATGAAAATTTAGAAGTTTAAAAAAGAATAAAATGGTAAACTACATCAAAGAATCATATAACGAGTTAAGAAATCACGTTACGTGGACACCATGGGCCGAAGCACAAAAATTAACTGTTGTTGTAGCAGTTTTTTCAGTAGTGTTGGCACTTGCTGTTTGGGGTGTGGATACTGTTTTTAGTAAAATCATTGGTCTGTATTTCGATTGGATTAAATCTTAATAGGAACGACGATGTCTGAAACTAAAAGTACAAAAAAGTGGTATGTAGTCCGTTCAGTAAGCGGTCAAGAGAATAAGATTAAATCTGCGATAGATCGCGAGATTTCGAGATTAAACCTAGAAGATTTTATCGAACAGGTTTTGGTGCCTACTGAAAAAGTGATACAAATTCGTAATGGAAAAAAAATAAACAAAGAACGTGTTTATTTTCCTGGTTATATCATGGTCCAAGCGAGTTTGGCGGGAGAAATTCCACACATTATCAAATCGATTAATGGAGTAATTGGTTTCTTAGGAGAAACCAAAGGAGGAGATCCGGTTCCATTACGTCAGTCTGAAGTAAATCGTATGCTTGGTAAAGTAGACGAATTGGCTGTTCAAGATGATAATGTAAACATACCTTACGTAATTGGTGAAACTGTAAAAGTGATCGATGGTCCTTTTAACGGCTTTAACGGTACCGTAGAAAAGATAAATGAAGAAAAGCGTAAGCTTGAAGTAATGGTGAAAATTTTCGGGAGAAAAACGCCATTAGAGTTAAGCTATATGCAAGTAGAAAAAGTATAATTGTTACACGCTATAATAGGTTTTTTCTTAAGCTTCCACGATAGAAAAAATCACATTAAATTTTAAACAATGGCAAAAGAAGTAGATAAAGTAGTCAAATTGCAAGTTCGCGGAGGTGCTGCAAACCCATCACCCCCAGTTGGACCCGCTCTAGGTGCTGCCGGTGTGAACATTATGGAGTTCTGTAAGCAATTTAATGCAAGAACTCAAGATAAGCAAGGTAAAGTTTTACCTGTGGCGATTACAGTTTATAAGGATAAGTCATTCGACTTTGTAATTAAAACTCCACCCGCTGCTGTGCAAATCTTGGAGGCTGCTAAAATTAAGAAAGGCTCTGGAGAACCACACGCTAGAAAAGTGGCAACTATTTCTTGGGATCAAGTAAAAGCTATAGCCGAGGACAAAATGCCCGACTTAAATGCCTTTACTGTTGAGTCTGCTATGAAAATGGTAGCAGGAACAGCACGATCAATGGGAGTGAAAGTAAAAGGTGCTGCACCTTTTTAATCTAGAAAAAGAATCTATAAAATGGCAAGATTAACAAAAAAGCAAAAAGAAACTTACGCAAAAGTAGAGCCTAACAAGGCATACTCTGTGGATGAAGCTTCTGCTTTAGTAAAAGAAATTACCAACGTAAATTTTGATGCCTCTGTAGACCTAGCTGTTCGCTTAAACGTGGATCCACGTAAAGCAAACCAAATGGTACGTGGCGTTGTAACCTTACCGCACGGTACAGGTAAAGATGTGAAGGTGTTGGCATTGGTTACTCCAGATAAGGAGGCCGAGGCAACAGCAGCAGGTGCAGATTTTGTTGGATTAGACGAGTACCTCGATAAAATTAAAGGAGGATGGACAGATGTTGACGTAATCGTTACAATGCCAAGTGTAATGGGTAAATTAGGTCCTTTAGGACGTGTGTTAGGGCCTCGTGGTCTTATGCCAAACCCAAAAACTGGTACAGTAACTATGGACGTTGCTAAGGCTGTTTCGGATGTAAAGTCTGGTAAAATTGACTTCAAAGTTGACAAAACTGGAATCGTACATGCTGCAATTGGAAAGTCATCTTTCGATGCCGAGAAAATTGCTGGAAACGCAAAAGAATTATTAACTACACTAGTCAAATTGAAACCTCAGGCTGCAAAAGGTGTTTACATTAAAAGTATTTTTATGTCAAGCACTATGAGTCCAGGAATCGAGATTGATGCGAAAGAGCTTAACTAAGCAGTAAATTGATAAACCATGACAAGAGAAGAAAAATCACAAGTTATTGAACAATTGACTGCGCAGCTTGCTGAAAACCCAACTATTTATTTAGCGGATATTTCAGGCTTAGACGCAGGAACTACTTCTAATTTACGTCGTGCTTGTTTTAAAGCAGGTGTGAAGTTAAGTGTAGTAAAGAACACCTTGCTTTCAAAGGCAATGGAGAGTAGTGACAAAGACTTCGGAGATTTATCTGGAGTATTGAAAGGAAACACCTCTCTAATGTTTTCAGAAACAGGAAATGCGCCGGCTAAAGTAATTAAGGAATTCAGAAAAAAATCTGAAAAGCCTGTACTTAAAGGAGCATACATAGAAGAATCTGTATATATCGGGGACGATCAATTAGACGCCCTTGTTGATATCAAATCCAAAGAAGAACTTATTGGAGAGATTATTGGATTACTTCAATCGCCTGCTAAGAATGTTATCTCTGCACTTAAGAGTGGAGGAAGCACACTTTCAGGTCTTGTTAAAACTCTTTCGGAGAGAGAGGGATAACAAACTAGCATATTGCACTAATTAAATTATATATTAAAATTTTTACTTAAAACGATAGAAAATGGCAGATTTAAAAGATTTCGCAGAACAATTAGTTAACTTAACCGTAAAAGAGGTTAATGAATTAGCTACTATATTAAAAGACGAGTATGGTATCGAGCCTGCTGCTGCAGCTGTAGCTGTTGCTGCTGGTGGAGGTGCTGCTGGTGGTGATGCTGCTGAAGAGCAATCTGAATTCGACGTAATTCTTACTGCTCCAGGAGGATCTAAATTAGCAGTTGTAAAACTAGTTAAAGAATTAACTGGTGCTGGTCTTAAAGATGCAAAAGCATTAGTAGATAACGCTCCTTCTCCAATTAAAGAAGGTGTTGCTAAAGACGAAGCTGAAGCATTAAAAGCTCAGTTAGAAGAAGCTGGAGCTGAGGTTGAGCTTAAGTAAGCTCCCCAATTCCAAACCTTAAGGTTTAGGTCTTCCGAATGACTCGGAATGACCTAAACCATTTTGCGTATATAAAGGTTACCATTTTTTGAGTATACGCCACTCACTGTTTTTTTAATTAAAATTCCGTCCATAGATGTCAGCAACGCAAACTGAAAGATTGAATTTTTCCTCTGTACAAAACAAGCCGGATTATCCGGATTTCTTGGACATCCAAATAAAATCCTTTCAGGATTTTTTCCAACTGGAAACCAAATCAGAAGAAAGAGGTAACGAAGGTCTTTATAAGACTTTCTTGGAAAACTTTCCAATTACCGACACGCGCAACCAATTCGTTTTAGAGTTTTTAGATTATTTCGTAGATCCACCAAGATATTCCATTCAGGAATGTATTGAACGTGGATTAACTTATAGTGTGCCGTTAAAAGCACGATTAAAGTTATACTGTACAGACGAAGAACACGAAGATTTTGAAACCATCGTACAGGATGTTTATCTAGGTACCATTCCTTATATGACTCCTAGTGGAACATTTTGCATCAATGGAGCCGAACGTGTTGTTGTTTCTCAGTTACACCGATCTCCTGGTGTATTCTTTGGGCAGTCGTTCCACGCAAACGGAACCAAATTATATTCTGCCCGTGTAATTCCTTTTAAAGGATCTTGGATAGAATTCGCGACCGATATCAATAGTGTGATGTACGCCTACATCGATCGTAAGAAAAAATTACCTGTTACTACGCTTTTCCGTGCTATAGGTTTCGAAAGAGATAAGGATATTCTTGAGATCTTCGACCTAGCGGAAGAAATTAAAGCCTCTAAAACAGGATTGAAAAAATACCTTGGACGTAAATTAGCGGCCCGTGTTTTGAAGACATGGCATGAAGATTTCGTAGATGAAGATACAGGAGAGGTTGTTTCTATTGAGCGAAATGAGATTGTTTTAGATCGTGATACAGTGTTGGAAAAAGAACACATTGAAGAGATCTTAGAATCAGGCTCAAAAACCATCTTGTTGCACAAGGAAGATAACTTGCAAGCAGATTATGCAATTATCCACAATACATTGCAAAAGGATCCTACCAACTCAGAGAAAGAAGCGGTAGAACATATTTATAGACAATTACGTAATGCCGAGCCGCCTGATGAGGAAACTGCTCGTGGTATCATCAACAAGTTGTTCTTCTCAGATCAACGATACAACCTAGGAGAAGTAGGTCGTTACCGAATGAATAAAAAGTTACAGTTGGATATCGCTATGGATAAGCAAGTGCTTACCAAGGAAGATATCATTACAATTGTAAAATATCTAATTGAATTAATTAACTCTAAGGCAGAGATCGATGATATTGATCACCTCTCTAACCGTCGTGTTCGTACGGTAGGTGAACAATTGTCATCTCAGTTTGGAGTTGGTTTAGCACGTATGGCTCGTACCATTCGCGAACGTATGAATGTACGTGACAACGAGGTATTTACTCCAATCGATTTGATTAACGCCAAGACCCTTTCTTCGGTGATTAATTCATTCTTTGGTACCAACCAGTTGTCTCAATTCATGGATCAAACCAACCCACTTGCAGAGATTACGCATAAGCGTCGTCTTTCGGCATTAGGGCCTGGTGGTCTATCACGTGAGCGTGCTGGATTTGAGGTACGTGATGTACACTTTACGCACTATGGTAGATTATGTCCTATTGAAACTCCGGAAGGACCAAACATTGGACTTATTTCTTCTCTTTCAGTATATGCCAAAGTAAATAACCTTGGATTTATTGAAACGCCTTATAGAAAAGTGGATAACGGTAAGATCGATCTTAAGAACGAGCCTACCTATCTTTCTGCTGAAGAGGAAGAAGAAAAACTAATCGCACAAGCCAATATCCCACTAACGAAAGATGGTGTGATTGACTCAAATAAGGTAATTGCGCGTATGGAAGGTGACTTCCCAGTAGTGGATCCAAAGGATGTACATTATACAGACGTAGCACCTAATCAGATTTCATCTATCTCGGCCTCGTTAATTCCATTCTTGGAACATGATGATGCAAACCGTGCTTTGATGGGATCGAATATGATGCGTCAAGCAGTACCTTTATTAATTGCAGATTCTCCAATTGTTGGAACAGGTCTTGAAAGACAAGTTGCTAGTGATTCGCGTGTATTGATTAATGCTGAGGGAGATGGTGTTGTAGAATATGTAGACGCTAATCAAATTACAATTAAATACGATCGCACAGAAGGTGAAAGATTGGTAAGTTTTGAAGAAGATTCTAAGTCGTATAACTTGGTAAAATTCAGAAAAACGAATCAAGGAACTTCTATTAACTTGAAACCTATTGTTAAAAAAGGAGATCGAGTTAAAAAAGGACAAGTCCTTTGTCAAGGATATGCTACAGAAAAAGGTGAATTAGCCTTGGGTAGAAATATGAAAGTAGCCTTTATGCCTTGGAAAGGGTATAATTTTGAGGATGCAATCGTAATTTCTGAAAAAGTAGTTCGTGAAGATATCTTTACATCTATTCATATCGATGAGTACTCACTTGAAGTACGTGATACGAAATTAGGAAATGAAGAATTGACCAATGATATTCCAAACGTTTCGGAAGAGGCTACAAAAGACTTGGACGAAAATGGAATGATTCGTATTGGAGCTGAAGTAAAACCAGGTGATATTCTTATTGGTAAGATTACTCCAAAAGGAGAAAGCGATCCAACACCTGAAGAAAAATTACTTCGTGCCATCTTTGGTGATAAAGCGGGAGATGTAAAAGATGCTTCCTTAAAAGCTTCTCCATCATTACGCGGAGTTGTAATTAACAAAAAGTTATTTGCAAGAGCTATCAAAGATAAGCGCAAGCGTGCCAAGGATAAAGAGGATATCGCAGCTTTAGAAATGAAGTACGAAACCAAGTTCACCGAATTAAAGGACGTCTTGGTTGAGAAGTTATTCGCGGTAGTATCTGGAAAAACAGCACAAGGAGTTACTAATGACCTAGGTGAAGTTGTATTCCCTAAAGGAAAGAAGTATACGCTTAAAATGTTAAATGCAGTAGACGATTATACGCATTTAGTAGGTGGTGTTTGGACGACAGATGATGCGACCAATGAAATGGTTCGCGACTTGATGCATAACTATAAGATTAAAGAAAACGATCTACAAGGTAACTTGCGTCGTGAGAAGTTTACAATCTCTGTTGGAGATGAGCTTCCTTCTGGAATCTTAAAGTTAGCGAAAGTATACATCGCTAAAAAACGTAAACTTAAAGTAGGAGATAAAATGGCAGGGCGTCACGGTAACAAGGGTATTGTTGCTCGTATTGTTCGTGAAGAAGATATGCCATTCTTAGAAGACGGAACTCCTGTAGATATCGTGTTGAACCCACTTGGGGTACCATCGCGTATGAATATTGGTCAGATTTATGAAACGGTACTTGGATGGGCTGGTCAGAAACTAGGACGCAAGTTTGCGACACCTATTTTCGACGGTGCTACATTGGATCAAATCAATGAATTGACCGATGAAGCAGGAATCCCAAGATTTGGACATACCTATCTATACGATGGTGGAACAGGACAACGATTTGATCAAGCAGCCACAGTTGGTGTGATCTATATGTTGAAACTTGGACACATGGTAGACGATAAGATGCACGCACGTTCTATTGGACCTTACTCGTTGATTACACAACAACCATTGGGTGGTAAAGCTCAGTTTGGTGGTCAGCGTTTTGGTGAAATGGAGGTTTGGGCTCTGGAAGCATATGGTGCTTCTAGTACGCTTCGTGAAATATTGACGGTAAAATCGGATGACGTGATTGGTAGAGCAAAAACCTACGAATCAATCGTGAAAGGGGAGGCAATGCCAGAACCTGGACTTCCAGAATCTTTCAACGTATTAATGCACGAATTGAAAGGTCTTGGACTCGACATCAGATTAGAGGAATAAAGTATAGAGCTGCTTGCAGTAGAAGATAATTGTCTTTACTGTAAGTAGCGATATTAACTTGAACCTCTCTCGGAAACTTAAATGTTTCCTTTTAAAAAACACAAAAGTTTATTTTCAGTAGTATGGCAAGAAATAACAAAGAAAACACAGTTCAGAAATTTAATAAGATTTCTATTGGTTTGGCCTCTCCAGAATCTATCCTAGCCGAGTCTAGAGGAGAAGTTCTAAAACCAGAAACCATCAATTACCGTACGCACAAACCAGAGCGTGACGGACTTTTCTGTGAGCGAATTTTCGGTCCTGTAAAGGATTACGAATGTGCCTGTGGTAAATATAAAAGAATACGCTACAAAGGGATCGTTTGTGATCGTTGTGGAGTAGAAGTAACCGAAAAGAAAGTACGTCGTGATCGCGTAGGGCATATCAACTTGGTTGTACCTGTTGCTCATATCTGGTATTTCCGTTCGTTACCAAACAAAATAGGATACCTTCTGGGATTACCATCTAAGAAATTAGATATGATTATTTACTACGAACGTTACGTAGTTATTCAGGCAGGTATTGCGAAAAACGAAGAAGGAGAGCCACTTCAAAAGATGGAATTCCTTACCGAAGAAGAGTATTTAAATATCTTAGATAGTCTTCCTCAAGAGAACTTATACTTGGATGATACAGATCCAGATAAGTTTATTGCAAAGATGGGAGCCGAATGTTTGATCGATTTATTGAATCGTATCGACTTAGACACACTTTCGTTTGAATTGCGTCATAAGGCAAACAATGAAACGTCTAAACAACGTAAAACGGAAGCTTTAAAGCGTCTACAAGTAGTTGAAGCGTTGCGTGATGCGAATAAGAATCGTGAGAATCAGCCTTCTTGGATGATCATGAAAGTAGTTCCGGTAATTCCACCAGAATTACGTCCGTTGGTGCCACTTGATGGTGGTCGTTTTGCGACTTCGGATTTGAACGATTTATACCGTCGTGTTATTATTCGTAACAATCGTCTAAAAAGATTAATGGAGATCAAAGCTCCTGAAGTGATTTTACGTAATGAAAAACGTATGCTTCAGGAATCTGTAGATTCTTTATTTGATAATACAAGAAAATCATCAGCTGTAAAAACGGATAGCAACCGTCCATTGAAATCACTTTCAGATTCATTGAAAGGAAAGCAAGGACGTTTCCGTCAGAACTTATTAGGAAAGCGTGTAGATTATAGTGCACGTTCTGTAATTGTTGTAGGACCAGAATTGAAATTGTTCGAATGTGGTCTTCCTAAAGATATGGCAGCCGAATTATACAAACCATTCGTGATCCGTAAGTTGATCGAACGTGGAATCGTAAAAACAGTAAAATCTGCTAAAAAGATTATAGACAAAAAAGAGCCTGTAGTTTGGGATATCTTGGAGAACGTTCTTAAAGGACATCCAGTATTGCTAAACCGTGCTCCTACGCTTCACCGATTAGGTATTCAAGCGTTCCAGCCTAAGTTAATTGAAGGAAAAGCAATTCAATTACACCCATTGGTATGTACGGCATTTAACGCCGATTTTGATGGAGATCAGATGGCGGTGCACTTACCACTTGGACCAGAAGCGATTCTTGAAGCACAATTATTAATGTTGGCTTCTCACAATATCCTTAACCCTGCAAATGGATCGCCAGTAGCGGTACCGTCTCAGGATATGGTATTGGGTCTTTACTATATGACCAAATTGCGTAAGACTGATAAAAACTATACGGTAAAAGGAGAAGGGTTAACCTTCTACTCGGCCGAAGAAGCGATTATTGCTTACAACGAAAAGCAGGTAGATTTAAATGCGGAAATTAAGATCCGTACCAAAGATTTCAATGAAGAAGGTGAATTAGTTAATCAGATTATTACTACGACTTTAGGTCGAGTTATTTTCAACGAACAAGTGCCTGAAGAAGCTGGATATATCAACGAAGTATTGACCAAGAAATCACTACGTGATATTATTGGTGATATTCTTCAAGTTACTTCGGTGCCAATTACGGCTGCTTTCTTAGATGAAATCAAGACGTTGGGTTATAAATTCGCATTCGAAGGTGGATTGTCATTCAGTTTAGGTGATATTATTATCCCGGCTGAGAAGCAAGGAATGATAGATAACGCAAACGATCAGGTAGATGGTATTATAGGAAACTATAATATGGGACTAATTACCAATAACGAACGTTACAATCAAGTAATTGATATTTGGACAGCGACCAATGCCGAATTGACTGAACTTTCTATGAAGCGTATTCGCGAAGATCAGCAAGGATTTAACTCCGTATTTATGATGTTAGATTCTGGAGCTCGTGGATCGAAAGAGCAAATTCGTCAGTTAACAGGTATGCGTGGTTTAATGGCCAAGCCGAAGAAATCGAATTCAGGTGGTGGTGAAATTATTGAAAACCCGATCCTTTCGAATTTTAAAGAAGGACTATCTATTCTTGAGTACTTTATTTCTACGCACGGTGCGCGTAAAGGACTTGCAGATACCGCCCTTAAAACGGCAGATGCAGGTTACCTAACCCGTCGTTTGGTAGATGTTTCTCAAGATGTGATCATTAATATTGAAGACTGTGGTACCCTTCGTGGTATTGAAGTTTCTGCCCTAAAGAAAAACGAAGAAATTGTTGAAACTTTAGGTGATAGAATTAAAGGACGTACATCGTTGAACGATGTTGTGAATCCTTTAACCGAAGAAGTACTTGTAGAAGCTGGAGGCCATATTACTGATGCAATTGCAAAATCAATTACTGCCTCTCCAGTTGAAACTGTAGAAGTTCGTTCGGCTTTGACTTGTGAAGCTAAAAAAGGAATTTGTAGTACATGTTACGGAAGAAACTTAGCGACCAATAAAATGGTACAACGAGGTGAAGCCGTAGGTGTTGTAGCAGCACAGTCAATTGGAGAACCTGGTACACAGTTAACACTGCGAACGTTCCACGTTGGTGGGGTAGCAGGTAACATTTCGGAAGAAAATAAATTGAGCGTTAAGTTTGATGGTAAAGCTGAAATTGAAGATCTAAAAATCGTTAAAGGTGAAGACAACGAAGGAAAACAAGTCGACATCGTAATTTCACGTACATCTGAACTTAAATTGATTGACGAAAAGACAGGAATTACCCTTAGTACCAATAATATTCCTTACGGTTCTAGCATCTTTGTTAAAGATGGTCAGAAATTGAAAGAAGGAGATGTTGTTTGTCAATGGGATCCATTTAACGGGGTGATTATATCTGAATTCGCTGGAAAGATTAAGTACGAAAATATTGAACAGGGGGTGACCTTCCAAGTAGATATTGACGAACAAACTGGTTTCCAAGAGAAAGTGATTACCGAGTCTCGTGATAAGAAGAAAATTCCAACACTTCAAATTCTTGGAAAAGGAGATGAGGTTATACGTTCATACAACTTGCCAGTAGGTGCCTTGTTGAGTGTAGATGATGGTGATAAAATTAAAATTGGTAAGGTCTTGGTAAAGATTCCTCGTAAGTCCGCGAAAGCTGGTGATATTACGGGAGGTCTACCACGTGTAACCGAATTGTTCGAAGCCCGTAACCCTTCGAATCCTGCTGTAGTTAGCGAGATTGATGGTGTTGTTTCTTTCGGAAAAATTAAACGTGGTAACCGTGAGATTATCGTAGAATCTAAGATTGGTGAAATCAAGAAATACTTGGTGAAACTATCAAATCAGATTTTGGTTCAGGAGAATGATTACGTTCGTGCTGGAATGCCATTGTCTGATGGATCTACAACTCCGGAAGATATTTTACGAATTAAAGGCCCTTCTGCAGTACAACAGTACTTAGTAAATGAGGTTCAAGAAGTATATCGACTACAAGGGGTGAAGATTAATGATAAACACTTCGAAGTAGTAGTTCGTCAAATGATGCGTAAAGTTCGTATTCAGGATCCGGGTGATACTACATTCTTAGAGAATCAACTTGCACATAAAGATGACTTTATCGAAGAAAACGATAAGATCTTTGGTATGAAAGTAGTTGAAAACGCTGGAGATAGTGAGAGTTTAAAAGAAGGACAAATTGTTACACCTCGCGAATTACGTGATGAAAACTCTATTTTACGTAGAGCAGACAAAACGTTGGTTGAGGCACGTGATGCAGTAAATGCTACGGCAACTCCTGTATTACAAGGTATAACAAGAGCTTCTTTACAGACGAAGTCGTTTATTTCGGCGGCGTCATTCCAGGAAACTACTAAAGTATTGAACGAAGCTGCAGTGAGCGGTAAAGTAGATACGTTAGAAGGATTGAAGGAGAATGTAATTGTTGGACATAAGATTCCGGCAGGTACAGGAATGCGTCACTACGATACTATAATTGTAGGAAGTAAGGAAGAACTGGAAGAAATGACCAGAGAAAAACAAGAGGTTAATTACAATTAATCTAGTATAACTTAAAGGGACATTGTATACAGTGTCCCTTTTTTTATTTAGTATAAACAATGGCAGAAGAAAAAAAACCAAAACAAGGGCAGATCAATATTGAATTAGATGAAGCTATCGCTCAAGGAATCTATAGTAATCTCGCAATTATTAATCATTCGCAAAGTGAGTTTGTAGTGGATTTTGTTAGCATAATGCCGGGTGTGCCTAAGAGTAAGGTGAAATCGAGAATAGTACTTACACCGCAGCATGCGAAGCGTTTTTTAAAAGCGTTGAATGACAATGTTAAGCGATTCGAAAACGCCCATGGTGAAATAAAAGATTATCAACAGCCTCCAATTCCAATTAATTTTGGTCCTACAGGAGAAGCATAAAAAAAAGCCCAGCTAATTAGCTGGGCTTTTTTTATAAATTAAAATGGTTACGTCTTAATTTTCAATAGTTTCAAACTCACTTACAAAATGCAATTTTACATTTGGATATTTGCTTTGAGTCATCTGTAGGGTGAAGGCACTATCGGCAAAGAATACCAATTGACCTCTTTTATCTTTGGCTAAAAATTTTGATTTTACACGTTTAAATTCGGAAAATTCATCACTTTTTGGATCGGCTGGATCAACCCAACAAGCTTTGTGTACGTTCAGGTTTTCATAGCGACATTTTGCGCCATATTCATGTTCTAAACGGTATTGTATCACTTCAAATTGAAGTGCGCCAACGGTTCCAATCACTTTGCGTCCGTTCAGTTCCAAACGAAATAATTGAGCAACCCCCTCATCCATTAACTGATCTATACCCTTTTCAAGCTGCTTGCTTTTCATGGGGTCTGCGTTGTTAATGTACTTAAAGTGCTCTGGAGAAAAGCTAGGAATTCCTTTGTATTGCATTTGCTCACCTTCGGTTAAGGTATCACCAATTTTAAAATTTCCTGTATCGTGTAATCCTACAATATCACCTGGATAGGAGATATCGACAATTTGTTTCTTTTCGGCAAAAAAGGCATTCGGACTCGAAAACTTAAGTTTCTTGCCATTGCGAACATGAAGGTAAGGTTTATTGCGTTCGAACGTTCCCGAAACTATTTTAACAAAAGCGAGTCTATCTCTATGTTTTGGATCCATGTTGGCATGAATTTTAAACACAAAGCCAGAAAAATTAGATTCGTCTGGTTCAACCAGTCTAGTGTCACTTGCTTTAGGTCTTGGTTTTGGAGCAATATTCACAAAACAATCTAATAACTCACGAACACCAAAATTATTCAAGGCAGAACCAAAGAACACTGGTTGTTGCGATCCGTTTAAATAACTTTCACGATTAAATTCGGGATATACTTCGTATACCAATTCGAGTTCGTCCCGTAAATCGTCTGCAGCGTCAGATCCTATTAATTCATCTAGTTTTTCGGATGAGACATCGGCAACCTCAATAGTTTCTTCAATATTTTTTCTACTGTCTCCACTAAACAGGTTGACATTCTTCTCCCAAATGTTATAAATTCCTTTAAAATCGTAACCCATACCAATTGGAAATGATAATGGCGCTACTTTTAAGTGTAATTTTTGTTCGATTTCATCCAATAATTCAAATGCATCTTTCCCTTCTCTATCCAATTTATTGATAAAAACAATCATTGGAATATTGCGCATTCGGCAAACTTCCACCAACTTTTCCGTTTGTTCTTCGACCCCCTTTGCGACGTCAATTACGACGATTACACTATCAACTGCGGTGAGTGTTCTAAAGGTATCTTCGGCGAAATCCTTGTGACCAGGTGTATCAAGAATATTTATTTTAATTCCTTGATATTCAAACGCTAAAACGGATGTTGCTACAGAAATTCCTCGTTGACGTTCGATCTCCATAAAGTCGCTGGTTGCACCCTTTTTTATTTTATTACTCTTTACGGCACCGGCCTCTTGGATCGCTCCACCAAATAGTAATAATTTTTCAGTTAGCGTGGTTTTACCAGCATCTGGGTGAGAGATAATTCCGAAGGTTCTTCGGCGCTGTATTTCGGATTCTAATGACATTGTTTTTGCGGACTAAAAATAGCCTCAAATATACGTTAATCTCTTGTTTTTTATAGATGGAATTAAAATATCTATTTAATTTTTCTTCTGACATTTATTTGCCCTTAAACCCCCTTAAAACACTAGGGTATACGTGTTTATACGTATAGTATATTCCTACAAAAAAACACGCTAAAACAGGCATTTTTGTGTAGTTCAACGAGTTTTTTTGTCGCTTCGACTAAAACTTAGCGATTTAAAAACTCAGAGGTGTAATCCTACGTATATTTGGCTAAGTTTTAAGAAAATTTCAGTTGGGGCATTTTCTTCTTAGATATAAAACAACAAGCTATGTATAAAATTACTACTAAGGCACTTTTACTTGTCTTCTGTTTGTCTTTTTACAATATAATCTTTGCACAAACTCAGTCTCCGTCGATTAGGAGCGGAGTTAGTTTTCAATGGGATGATGTGCAAAATGGTAATAACGACAATCCTGCTACCATAAAGTCTGTGACAATAGACGGCGAGGTATACACTTCTTTTGCGGTACCTTCGGCTTATGAATTAACGCGATTAGGACCAGGAGGTAATAATCCGAACGGTATTATTCTAAATGGCTCAGAAATCATTGGAACTAGTTCAACATCAAATGGTGGTCCGAACAGTCCTTGGAATTCTGCCGCCATCGCAGCCTTTCAGGATAGAAACTTAAATCATTATTTCACGGCAAATCCCAATGGACGAAACATTTGTTTGAATTTTAACGCTGCAAATGGGACCAACGGCGTGCCAGAAACAGATGCACAACTTCAAACTATTTTATACAATCCGCCACTTCCGTCTAACGAAGGTGGCGTTTTAGCTGTTACTGAACGTGGAGGAAACAACTGTTTTTATGTGCGATTAGTGGGAACACCTGCTGGCGGAGGCCCTGAGCAAGTGTTAGGAGATACATTCGTTCGAAATGAAGGAGATTTACGTGGTGGAGGATTTAGTGCTCCTACTAGTAATTCTGATTATTGGGGATCGGGTAGAGAACAAGACAATGGTCAAACCATAGCAATTGCATTATTCGATTTAGCTAATATTGCTCCGGTAGGTTCAAAAATATCTAAGATTGAATTCATTGCCGCAACACAAGATCACGGAGATGGTAAATTTTTCGTGCTTCAACGATATGCGCAGCCTCAAACAGGTACAAGTTGTGTTGATCAAAGAACTTTTAACGGACAAATTGATAATACAACAAGTGTACCGGCAGGATCTACCTACTCTTTGGTTTCTGGTCCGTCACCAGCTGGTACGAGCTTTAACTTGAATTCAGATGGATCGTATTCTTATACATCTACTGCAGGTTTTATAGGTGATGTTACTTTTGAGTATAAGGTGAGACTACCAGCACCTAACAATAATATTTTTGACACCAATTTTGTTACCTTAACCTACAATCCACTTCCGGACAACCCAGAAATTGAAGTAGAATGTAATTTGGATGGCTCTTATAACGTTTCCGTTACGAGTCCATTGGGAGCTAATTTCGAGTATCAAATAAATGGAGATCCTTTCCAAGCGTCACCAGATTTTAATAATTTAGGACCTGGTACCTACGTATTTGGCGTAAGAGATCTTTCAACAGGTTGTGAAAATAAACCAAGTACTACTTCTGTAACTTTAGAGACATTAACAGCAGAAGTTACCTCTTCTCAGGACATTGATTGTTTTGGGACTTCAACAGGTACGATAGATATTACAGTTTCTGGAGGATTCCCTCCATATTCTTTTGCATGGTCCAATGGTGCCACGACCGAAGACTTAACAGGTCTGCCAGCCGGAACTTATAATGTTGAAATTTCAGATACCTCAGGATGTGTATTTGAGTTTGCCACTGCTATTGTTATCGATGGACCTAACGCAGGTCTTGATGCTACCGAACAAATAACCAATGTTGATTGTTTTGGGGAATTAACTGGGGCTATAGATATTACACCTTCAGGTGGTACACCTCCTTATGCCTTTATGTGGTCTAATGGTGCAACTACTGAAGATATCTCAGGTCTTGCAGTTGGACCGTACTCAGTTATAATAACGGATGCGAATGATTGTAAATATTCAGAAGATTATGCGATCACCGGTCCTTCATCGGGTATTTCTTTGAGTGTTACCTCAGAGGATGTAGATTGTAACGGAGATAGTTCAGGAAGTATAGATTTAACAGTAACAGGCGGGGCTTCTCCATACACATTTAGTTGGACAAATGGAGCTTCGACCGAGGATTTAACAGGTATTCCTGCAGGAAACTACAATGTTACAGTGACAGATTCAAATGGATGTACGTCTTCGCTTTCTGCACCCGTTGAGATTAGTCAGCCAGAGCCAATTAGTATTTTAATTACTAAAGATGATGCCGCCTTATCTGCAAGTTGTGCAAATGGTACAGCGACAGCAACACCTTCTGGAGGAACTCCACCATTTACATATCTATGGGATGATCCACTTGGACAAACAACACAAACTGCCACAGGACTTTTAGGAAGTGCTGGAGGGACGCAATATACCGTTACTGTTAAAGATGCGAATGACTGTATTTCGTCTCAAAGTGTTATTATTAACTGTGTGAACGATTGTGACGCGGTTATAAGTGTTGACGATACCGTAAATGTACTTTGTACAGGAGACAATACAGGTAGTGCAACCGTTAGTGCCTCTTCGGTAGCAAATCCTGCAGCGTTGTATACCTTCGAATGGAATACAGTGCCTCCGCAAGTTGATAGCGGAGTTACATCAAGTACAATAAGTAATTTAACTGCTGGTGTTTATACGGTAAGTGTAACAATTGATGGTACTCAGTGTTTGGCTGTAGAGCAAAGTGTAACTATTACAGAGCCTTCAACTGCTCTAAACGTTACCGCTACGGCGACGGATGAAAATGGTCCTACAACAGGTGATGGAACTGCAACGGCTAATGCCACAGGAGGAACACCTCCTTACACATATGTATGGAGTCCTGGAGGAGAAACAACTCAAACCATTACTGGATTAAGTGCTGGAAGTTATTCGGTTACAGTAACTGACTTTAACGGTTGTGAGGACACGGCTACAGTAACTGTAAATCCAGGTAGTTGTGCGAATTTAAGTGTTACTGCAACATCGACTCCAACCACATGTAATGGTGATAGCGATGGAACAGCAACAGCAAACGTTACAAATGGAGTTGGACCTTTTACTTATGCTTGGTCTAATGGTGAAACAACTCAGTCTATAACTGGTTTAGTTGCTGGTTCATATACAGTAACTGTAACAGATGGTACAACTCTTTGTACAGTGGAATCAACCACTACAGTTAACGAGCCAACGGCTCTAAGTTCTGGTATAGCTGTCACGAATGTGCTATGTTTTGGGGAAGCGACTGGTTCGTTAGACTTAACCGTGACTGGTGGAACTTTCCCGTATACATTCGCTTGGAGCAATGGAGCTACAACCGAGGATATAAGTGGATTAACAGCTGGAACATATACAGTAAACATCACAGATGCGAATGGTTGTACTCTTTCTGATAGTGGAACGATAGTTCAACCAACAGCCGGACTTACTTTGCAAATAACATCTCAGACTGATATTTTATGTGGAGCGCCAAGTTCTGTTACTGCAGAGGCTAATGGAGGAACTGCTCCTTACAGCTATAGTCTAGATGGAGGTTCAGGTCAAGCTTCAGGAACATTTAATGATATAGACGCTGGTCTTCATACCATCTCTGTTTTAGACGCAAATGGATGCTCAACATCTGTTGAAGTAACTATTTTAGAAAACTGTACAGATGCGATCGACGATATTAATGATACGTTTGTAAACATTGCTGTAACTGGTAATGTTCTAACAAATGATATTGACTTAGAAAATGATACTCAGACTGTAACGACTTTATCTGTTACATCTGCACAAGGAGTAACGGTAACTATTTCGCCAACTGGAGTGTATACGTATACGCCTCCAACTGATTATATTGGTGAGGATAGTTTTCAGTATTCTATAGAAGATGATGGTAATCCTCAGGCTACCGATTCGGCTACTGTGTTTATTGAAATAACAAGACTTGGAGATCCAGCCAATGAACCTCCAGTGGCTAATGCCGACACAAATAGAACAAATATCAATACTGCAGTTTCTGGTAATGTATTGGTAAATGATTTCGATCCAGATGGTGATCCAATTACAATCACGACACCTACGGTGACAACAGCTCAAGGTGTAACGGTTACTTTGAATCCTGATGGGTCCTATACTTATACGCCACCTACGGATTTTGTAGGAATAGATACATTCCAATACACGATTTGTGATAATGGTACGCCAGCACTATGCGATACGGCGACCGTAACTATCACCGTGATAGATGGAAACGATAACTTAACAGTAGCGAACGATGATTCTTACTTCAGTTTTGTAAACGAAGAGATTTCAGGAAACGTACTAGATAATGACACGGATCCTCAAGGAGATGTTCAGCAAGTAGATGATACAATTACTCCGCTTTCTGGACCATCAAATGGTTCTTTAGTAATCAACGCTGATGGGTCATTTACTTATACTCCAAACTTGGATTACGTTGGGTCTGATGAGTTCGTTTATGAAATTTTTGACAATGGTAATCCAGTTGCAAGAGACCGCGCAACCGTATACCTATTAATTGGTTTAGAAGGTAATACAACTGATGCAATTAATGATATTAATGACACCTTTGTAAACCTTGCAGTTTCTGGGAATGTTTTAACGAACGACGTAGATCCTGAAGGAAATAATCAGACGGTAACTTCACTATCTGTTACTACAACTCAAGGAGTTGTTGTTACAATAGCTCCAAATGGACTTTACACATATACTCCTCCTACCGATTATATAGGAGAAGACACCTTTGAATATACCATTGTTGATGATGGTAATCCTCAGGCTACCGATACCGCAACTGTATTTATCGAGATAAAGCCAATTGGCGGGCCAGATAATGAGGCTCCAGTGGCTAATGCTGATACTGCTACTACAGAGGTTAACACCCCAGTAGATGGTAATGTATTACCAAATGACTTTGATCCAGATGGTGATCCAATTACTATTACCACTCCAACGGTTACTACTACAGAAGGGGTTACAGCAACGATCAATCCTGATGGTAGCTTTACTTATACACCTCCTACCGATTTTGAAGGAGAGGATACTTTTGAGTATACGATTTGTGATAATGGTACACCAGCTTTATGTGATACAGCAATGGTAACAATTACTGTTATTCCAGATAATAACAATATCACCGTAGCGAATGACGATGCGTACTTTGGATTTGTTGATACCGATATCACAGGAAATGTATTGGATAACGATAGTGATCCAGAGGGTGACGGTCAAACCGTAACAAGTACTACGGTAACGACTCTTAATGGAGTTACAGTAACGATAGCACCAAATGGAGACTTTACTTATACTCCAGCTGCCGGATTCTTTGGTACGGATCAGTTTGTATATACTATTACAGACGATAATCCGACTCCTGCTGTTGCGCAGGCGACAGTATACCTGACTATTGAAGATCCAAACAACGATATTTTAGCAATCGACGATATCAATGATACGTATGTGAACTTACCAGTAAGTGGAACTGTTGCTACTAATGATGAGAACCCAGATGGTCCAGCAGGAACAGAGGTGTTTACTTTGGTTGCAGGTCAGGGTCCATCTAATGGAACATTGGTTTTCAATGCAGATGGTAGTTATATCTACACACCTGGTGCTGATTACGTAGGAGAAGATAGCTTCGAGTATCAAATCTGTGATGGTGGAAGCC
>Ga0316208_1001434_pt1 | contig 22421 bp, 19 predicted proteins | sample 3monopyrite_MG_FD_204944 | JGI IMG/M metagenome (GOLD analysis project Ga0316208, IMG submission 204944) | Microbial mat bacterial communities from mineral coupon in-situ incubated in ocean water Damariscotta River, Maine, United States -... | ecosystem: Environmental > Aquatic > Marine >... | reverse complement strand
TTTTTCAGAATAACCAATCATTTTAGCATAAGATTTGTTCACTTCAACAATCTCACCACTTTCAGTTGTTAAAATGTAACCATCAAGCGTTGTTGAAATTAATCTTTTATTTCGCCGTAATTGTTCTTTTAAGGCTAGTGAATTTTCTTTTTCTTTAGTTAAATCTCTTAAAATGCAATGAATAACAGCTTCTTCATTTTTATTATTATTTATAACCGTTAAAAAAACTGCAACTGGAAATATCTCCCCGTTTTTACGTATATAGTTGCACTCAAATTTGTTTACTCCTTTTTGGATAACAACATCTAACATTTGCTTTATTTTATGTTTAGATGGCATTCCATTTGGTTGAACATCAGGTGCTATTTTTAACGGAGATGCACCAATAAAGTAAGACTTTTTATTGGCCCTAAATAGCTTTAATGCTGCTAGATTACAGTCAACAAATATTCCATTTTTAATAATTAAAATCGCATCTCCAGACTTATTAAATAATTGACGGTATTTATACTCTTGTTCCTTAATTTCAGCATGTATTTGATTAATTTTATTTTGAGTCCGTTCTGCCTCTGTCACATCTTTTGCAACAGCATAAACCTGGCTTGTTGATTTGTCAAAAACAGAAGAAAACAAAAAATACTTTTCTTCATTGTTTTGTGTTAAAATTCTTGATTTAAAATTAATCATAATCTTACCTTCAGAAACATTTTGAAATGCTCTATTAGTTCTTTCAAGGTCTTTAGGATGAAATAATTTTAAAAACGGAACACTTAATAAATAATCCTTAGAATAGCCTAAAATTTTTGGTACTTTGTCATTAATTTTAATAAAATTTCCATCTTTAGATAAAACTCCCATTATATCTTCATTTAATGAAAAGAATTTTTTATATCCAATTAATTCATCTCTCTCTTTTATTATTTTAGTTTGATCCTGAACAATAATCCATAAACAGTGTTTGTTATTCTGTTTAATTAATGATCCACTTAAAATTAAAGTTTTTTTTGTTTTTGTTTTTGTTAAAATTTGTGATTTTATATACGGTACTGAAGTGTTATGCTTTAATTTGCTAATTATGTTATCAATAAATCCATTTGGAAACAGGACTTCAATGTGAGGAGATTCTAATTCTGATCTTGTGTAACCTGTAATTTGCTCAAATTTATGGTTTACTGACAAAAATTGTTTATTTTCAATGTCTATACAAATGATTCCATTTGGTGCCAATTCAAAAAATTGAGTCATTTTTTTTTCAGTCATAATTTGTATAAATTGATATCCATAAATTGCATCTACTAAAATAGAATTATTTCTTATATATTAATAGAATTTGTAATAAAATATCACAAATTTATTTCCCAACTTATCAATTTGATTTCCGAACGTGAATCTTTATGTTTAACATTAAAATTTAATTAAAAAAAACCATTGGAAAAACAGAACCTACATATAAATTAATAGGCTTAACGTTGGGAAATTAAGCATTTCTCTATTGTATAATCATATATACATTTGGGCGTAACAAAAAAAACATACTATGAAAAAATATTATGTCCTCCTCATTTCAGCTTTGTTTTTCGGAAAACAATTACTTTCAAATCAACCAGAAAATGATTCTACATTTTTTGTACTTCAACAAAACATGATGTTCAATAAAAATAAAATAGATATATTAAAATCAGAATTATTTCAACCTTCTGATTTTGAACAAAAAAATAAAACTAATTCAAGAAAATATTTACAAAGTATTAGTTTTACAAATGGATACAGTGCTTCCACTAACCGTTCAATTAATCACCTAAAAAATTATAGTGACACAAGCCGTAACGTAATTACAGTGTACCAACCAAGCCCAGTATTGACATTTACCCACAATATTGCTCTAAGTAATGTATTTAGTATCTCCTATTCATTAGGGTTTCAAAAATCTAAATTAGATTTAAACAGAAATGAATTTAGTAATTTAAAAGTTTTTGCTTTTATAAATCCAAGATTGATAACATTAATCCGTAAACGCTTTTCTTTTTATTCTCAATTAAAAATTGGTGTTGTTTATGAAGACTTAAAGGTTGATCTATTAAAATCAAATGCAATGACATATTTTTTACCGCCTCATTTTAAAGTTTATACCGGATTTACACCCATTGGATTATTATTTAAATTAACTGATAGACTTAATCTTAATTCAGAGTTATCTATTTGGTCTTTTGAATCTATAAATATAGGCTTAAATTATAGTTTCAATAAAAACAAAGACTTTACCCCAACTGAGTTTTAACTGAGTAATACTTTCATAATATTTTCACAAGCTTTACCATTTCCGTATAAATCGACCGAAAAATTGGACTTTTGGTTTAACATTAATTTAGCTTGTTTTAAAATATCATTTTTATTGGCACCAACCAATACATTTACATTAGCTTTAATCAACTCAACCCATTCTGTTTGATCGCGCATGGTGACGCAATTTTTACCAAAGAAAAAAGCTTCTTTTTGTAAGCCACCACTATCGGTCATAACTAATTTTGAATTTTTAATCAATTCAATCATGTCAAAATAACCCACTGGATTAATTAGGATTACGTTTAATTTTAAATTAAAGTGTTCTAATTTAGCTTTTGTGCGGGGGTGTAAAGGTAGAACAACGGGGCAAATACTGTTGTGAATTTCGTTTAACGCCTCAACTATGTCTGTTAGTCTTTTTTTGTCGTCAGTATTTTCAGCTCTGTGTAATGTTGTTAATACATAATTGTCTAAATTGTTTTCAGCAATTACAGTTGATTTACTTTCAGATTTTTGAGCGTAAAATTCAGCAGCATCTTGCATTACATCACCAGTTTTAATAATTTGAGTGTCGATATTGTCATAACCTTCTAACATTAAATTGTCAATTGCTGTTTGTGTGGGACATAATAAATAATCGGAAATTCTATCAGTTAAAATACGATTAACTTCCTCTGGCATTTGCATATTAAAAGAGCGCAAACCTGCTTCAACATGTGCGACTTTTATGTGTAGTTTTTTAGCGGCTAAAGCTCCTGCAATAGTAGAATTTGTGTCGCCATACACTAATAATAAATCAGGTTTTTCTTTTATTAAAATTTCTTCAATTCCCTCTAACATTCTACCAGTCATTGCTCCGTGTCCAACGCTATTTATATCAAGGTTATATTTGGGCTTAGGAATATTCATTTCATCAAAAAATATTTCACTCATATTGGCATCAAAATGTTGACCTGTATGAACCAGAACTTCTTCAACATTGTTGTGTTTTGCAAATTCTCGACTTAAAGCTGCTGCTTTTACAAATTGTGGCCTTGCGCCTATTACTGTTAGTATTTTCATGTTGTTTTCGCTATGCTCAAGCGGGATGCTTTTGGTTTTGCTGTGCAAACCCTCTGCTTGATGCTGGGTGCTTTGCGCTTGAGTCTCATTTTTATTTTATTTCACTAGGTTTAATGCTTTAAGTTTTGTTTTGTAAAAGACTGCGGCTTACTTGGTACTTTAATAAAACTGTTCAAGCAGAAAAAGCATCACGTGTTTCCAAAGGAAACAAAAGCATCACGCATCAAGCTAACCTTCTACTGCTTTTATTACTTCATTAATTATTTTAGTTACATTCTCATCAGTTAAATCAAAATAAACTGGCAATGTAATTTCGTTTTCATATTTTGACCAAGCTACTGGGTAATCACTCATTATATAGCCGGCATTTTTATATACAGTCAACAAAGGTAAGGGCTGAAAATGAACATTAACAGACACGCCTGCTGCAAATATTTTTTGTATAATCACATCTCTTGTTGACTCGTCAATATTCATAATTCTCAATAAAAATAAATGGTAAGATGTTTCTTTTCCATCTTCCAAATAAGGTGGAATTATTGCCCAGCTTTTAGTTTTAAATCCATTAACGTATTGATTAAAAATTTCTTTTCTACGCTTTAAGTTAGACTCATAGCGTTCTAACTCAACCAAACCAATTGCAGCATGTAAATCAGTCATATTACATTTATAACCTGCTTCTAAAACATCATATTTCCAATTTCCGATTTCTGTTTTAGCCAAAGCATCTTTTGATTGACCGTGTAACGACATTCTATTCAAATCCTTATAAATTTCATCACAATCAAACTGAGGTGGTAAATTTAAACAAATTGCGCCACCTTCTGCTGTCGTTAAGTTTTTAACAGCATGGAAAGAAAACACTGAAACATCAGTTAAACTACCAGATTGTTTCCCGTTCATTGTTGCACCAATACTATGGGCGGCATCAGCCATAACTAAAATTCTGCCTAATTTTTTTTGATTTTCAGTAGTTGGGTTAAATTTTGACAATATTTCAGAATTCTTAACTAAAGTATTTATTTCATCAAAATCACAAGTAAATCCAGAAATATCAACAGGTATAATGACTTTAGTTTTTGAGGTAATTGCTTTTTTAATGGCATCAACCGAAATGTTAAAATCTTTTTCATTGATGTCAACCATAACAGGAATAGCTCCACAATGCATAATTACATTTGCAGTTGCACAATAGGTATAAGCTGGAATTATGACCTCATCCCCTTCCTTTACACCATACCATCTTAATATTAATTCGAGTCCTGCAGTTGCAGAATTTAAACAAATTGTTTTTTTACAACCAATGTAATTTGTTAAGTTTTGTTCAAATAATTTTGTTCTTGGTCCTGTTGTTATCCAGCCAGATAAAAGTGCTTTAGTCACTTCATCAACAACCTTTTTGTCCATTCTAGGAGGTGAAAATGGTATCATGTATGTATTTTTTACAAAAGTAATCAAAATTGTTAAATGTAATTTAAGTTACACTTTAGGTTTTGGATATTTATACCTTTGGTAAAAATTTTTATAAAAGATTATGACTTTTGAAGCGATACAAAATGAAATTACTGGCGGGTTTGGCTGGGTATGGAAACAAATTACTTTCCAAGTAGATTGGAGTGACAATTACTTTTGGTTTTTAACTGTACTCTCACTTGCTGTTTGGGGTTTAGAATTAGCTTTTCCGTGGCGTAAAAATCAAAAAGCGATTAGACGAAATTTTTGGTTAGATGCTTTTTATATGTATTTTAATTTTTTCATTTTTGCATCTGTAATATCTGGATTATATAAGTTAATTTCCATTTATTCGCCTTTATCTACAGAAGATTTTGCTATTCTAAATTTATCTTCACTAGCACCTTGGTTAGCCTTGTTAATTTTCTTCATCATGAATGACTTTGTACAATGGTTTACACATGTTGTTTTACATAGATTTGAATTTTTATGGAATTTTCATAAGGTACATCATTCGGTAAAAGAAATGGGATTTGCAGCTCATTTACGTTATCATTGGATGGAAAATTTGGTTTACAAGCCATTAAAAACCTTGGTTGTACTGTTAATTATTGGTGGAGAACCGAATGATGCTTTTATTATTCATTTTATTTCAATTGCGATTGGTCATTTAAACCACGCCAACGTCAAAATTACTTTGGGACCATTAAAATATGTATTTAACAATTCGGTTATGCATTTATGGCATCACGTTAAGGCGTTACCAGAAGATAGAAAACACGGGGTTAACTTTGGAATTAGCTTAAGCTTATGGGATTATATTTTTGGAACAAATTACATTCCAAATGAAAGCGGTGACATTGAGTTAGGCTTCAACAATGACGAAAAATTTCCTATTGATAACTTTGGAAAACAGTTAATTTACCCGATTGGTAAGGAGGATTGATTTCCGTTTTTAAAAGTTACATTTATTTAAAAGGAAAAATAATTTGTGGTATAAAAAAGAAATAATACATTTGATAAAATAAACTTATATTATTTTAGAGCTAAAAAATGTTTTTCGAGAGTTATTCTATTTTTATTTACATTTTATGCTTTGTTTTAGTTTATAACATCTCTAAAATATTTACAACTAATTCGTTTGTTCGTAACTTTATTATTTTTGGGGGTAATTTGTTTGTATTGTTACTGTTAGTTAAAGAGCACACATTGATTGTTTTGGCTGTGTTGAGTCTGCTAATTTATAGTATTGGTAAACTTTTACAGAAACAAAAAAGAGGTGTTTTGTTAGGAGTTTCCATAGTTTTTTTAATTATACTTTTTTCTATCCGAAATTATGAGTTAATTCAAAACCTATTAAATAAAAGTTTTTTTTCAATCTTAAATGCTCCAGTTTTATCGGTTCAAAAAATTGGGTTATCATACATTTTATTTCGATATATACATTGGCTGGTTGAATCGTATAAACAAAACATTCCACAATCAAACTTTTTCACTTTTTTAAATTACATTGTTTTTTTTCCGACAATTTTAGCAGGTCCGATTGATACATATTCTAATTTTCATTATTGGATTGAAAATAAAAGGGTAAGGTATCAGAAATCTTTATTTTTTGCCGGAATTACTAGAATATTAATAGGCTCATTTAAAACTTTAGCAATAACACCTATAATCATCAATTTTGCAACTGACTATACGCTTCTATTACCTACACATTCTCCTTTATCTGCAATTTTATTAAGTTTATTAGCTTACTCTCTATATATATATATAGATTTTTCAGGATATAGTGATATTGCCATAGGAACGGCCTATTTAGTTGGTATAAAAACACATGAAAATTTTAATAACCCTTATTTTTCATCAAGCTTATCTGATTTTTGGAAACGCTGGCACATTACTTTTTCAAATTTCTTAAAACTTTATGTTTTTAAGCCGCTAATTAATTTTTTTAATAAAATATTCAACCCTAAACATAGGCTATTCATATCTATCTTAACCTATGTCTTAACTTTTTCAATTTGTGGGTTGTGGCATGGAGATAAAGTCAATTTTTTATATTGGGGAATTTGGCATGGGGTAGGGCTTTCAATAAATAAAATTTGGGATATAAAAATCAAAACAAAATCAGACTTTTATAAATCTAAATTTTATTATTTTTTAAGTGGAGTGACTACTTATAGTTTTGTAACTGTTGGATGGATGTTTTTTCATTATACACATGAGGAATTAATTGTAATTTTTAATTTAATTAAGCCATGAAATTTATAGATTCATTTTATAAAACAAAAAATCTATCCAATAATGGGAAATTTATTGCGGTTGTTTGTATTATTCTTTTATTTTTTGGCAATATTTTAATTCCTAATATTGGCCCACTTTCTGAAACAAAACAAATTTTCACTTTAAATGGCAAAAACATAAAATACAATGATTCGCCGGAAGTGAGTCAATTTTTTAAATCAATAAAACAAAATAATGGTTTTTTGTGCTTAGGTACATCTGAATCAGGGTCAATAGATGGTGGTAATTATTATAATTTTTTAAATTCTGATCCTGATATTCAAAATTCAAAATTTTCTATTCTTGCAGGGGCTGGTCGTACTTGCGGATTATATATACCTCTTTTTTTACAACACAAAAAAGAACTTAACAACCTTAAATTAATCTACTTTATAAATCCTGTTTATTGGGGAAATAATCTGTGTGATGTATCTCCAAACTACTGGGAAAGATACAGTAATTACCAAATGACACGAGTTGCAGACTTTAACAATTTTGATGCGGAAATTTATTCTCCAATAGATGATTATTACAATAGTTTAAATGTGTTTTTAAAATCAAAACTTACAATTGAATACTTTTTATATAAACAAAGAAGAGCATATTTTCATGATTTAAAATATGTTATTAACCCAAAATCATACCCTAATCAATTTGCTTTTATTTCTAATAGTTATAGAAATTTAGCTTTAGATTCTGTTTGTATAAATAATCCTGACATTAATGAACTAGACACAGTTTTTAATATTTCAAAATCATTTACCCATAAAGGTTGGTTTAGTCAAGTAAACACAGAATCAAATTATCGATATAAAGAATTAAGAGCGTTTATAAAACTATGCAAGCAGTTAAATATTAATGCTACATTTATTTTAGGCCCTATTAATAAGAGATTTATATTAAATTATGCTTCTTCAGATTTATCTGCATATAATACGGTTACTGAAAATATAAAAAGAATATTATTAGATGAAAAAGTCGATTTTATTGATGCCACAGATATAAGTCCAAAGATTGGAGCTTTTGAGGATCATCAACATCATTCTAGTTATGGAGGATACCTAATTTATCAAAAAATAAAAAGCCATTTTTATGAAAAGTAAAATTGTTAATATACTCACTAAAGTGGTATTGTTTTTTGCGATACTTTATCTGTTTTATCAATCTAATTCAGAGGATATTCAATACATTTATGCTAATTTTTAGACTGAAACTTATTGCTTTTCTCCATCTCCATCAAAAAATCATAAAAATTTTGCACAATAGTATCTCTATTAAATTTTTTAGATACATATTGCCTACCATTTTTGCCTTTATTTTTGATATCAGTAGGGTGATTAATGATTTCTTTAATTTTAAATTCCAAATCGTCTAAATTTTCCGGTTCAAAAAACCATCCACAATTACCTTCATCAATAAATAATTCTTTTGCTTCTCCATCAACGCCTAGTAAAATTGGTTTTTCCATAGCTAAAATTTCAAATATTTTTGAAGGAATAGCCCCCATAAACAAGTCTAATTTTCTAAGTGGAATTAATGACACATCAATTTCTTTAATAATTGCTCCAATTTCTGTTCGCCCCACAGGGTCAGCAAAAATAATATTATTTAATCCTAACTTGTTGTTTAAACTTATCAGTTTATCTTTTTCTGGTCCACTACCCATTAATATAAATTTTACGGGTTGATTGGTAAATCTTTTAGCCACATTTATAATAATCTCTAATCCTTGCGCGTGTCCTAAAATTCCACCATAAAAAAAGACAATATCTGTTGGGCTAATGTTATATTTTTGTCTAAATCCAGTCGGGTTAACCTCTGCAGGATTATATTTTTGAACATCAACACCGTTAGGTAACCAAAACACTGTTTTATGTGGAAATCTTTCAGATATACTTTTAACAATTCCTTGAGTTTGCCCTGTTACTAAATAAGATTTATTATAGAGTTTGGCTTCTAATTTATAAGCTAATTTTAAAAAGAATTGATTAGACACCAAGTTTAATTTCTCAGCGCTTTCTGGCCATAAATCAGACACATTAAATATTAATTTTGCTTGTAGTTTTTTTGATAAACGCATTGCTGAATAACCTATAAACAATGGAGGTGATTCGCATAATAAATAGTCATAATTATCCAATTTTCCACCTCTAAAATAGGAAGTAAAAACAAAAGAAAAATAATTCAGCAATCGCGTGATAATTCCTTTACTTTTTGATACATAAATGCGAGAACGATACACTTTTAACCCTTCTAATTCTTCTACTACATATTTTTTTCCTTTATACGCCTCAAAAATTTCCATTTTAGGGTAATTAGGCATGGCTGTTAATATATCAACGTCAACACCTTTAGATTTTAGGCGGATAGCCAACTCAAACAGTCTGTTTTGAGGAGCTCCCGTTTCGGGTGGAAAATATTGGGTTAATATGAGTAATTTCATAGCGATTTTTTTATCAGTGATTTTTGTGAAAATAGACTAAAAAACAAACCGAAATATATTGTGCCTGCTTGGTTTTCTAAAATAGATTCGGGTAGCATAAAAAATATTGACATTATTATAAAACCAGCTTGATAATAATTGAAATATTGCATTCCACTTTTTAGACTAATCAAAAATAAAAATAGAAATAAAACAAATCCAAAAACTCCAACACTAATAAAAACTTGCAAAAATTGATTATGTGCATTTAGTCTTTTTAATTTACCTTGTTCAAAACCATTTTTTTCATATTTTTTCAATAAACTATCTAAAACATCACCTGTACCATAACCTAAAATTGGTTTTTCTTTTATTAACTCAACGCTCAATCTCCAAACTTCAAACCTCATTGAACTTGAGCCTTCAATATAAGTTTTCTGCGAATTTTCTGTAGTCAAACCTTCAACAAACTCATTAACACGAACATTCACATAATTTGATTTTTTATAACTAAATAAAAATAAAGAAAAGCTTAAAATAATAATAGCCATCCCAAACAAATATTTTTTATTCGTAAATACCCACTTGATTAAAAATCTGCCTAAAATTAGTATTGATACTATTACACCAATTTTTGATAAGATTAAAAAATTAAAAAACACTAATACTACCAAAAAAATAACATTTATACTTTTCAAAGAAAATAGTCTGTATTTTATTTGGTTAATCCCAAGTAATAATCCGAAAATAGATAAATTTATATAAAAAGACAGATAGGTTGGATGTATATAAGGCGATAAGTTAATATAGAAAAAAGCATCTAAATCATTTGTATTGTAGAAATTAATAAAACTCACAGAAAATAAGATTAAAAAAGCAGTAAATACCCCTCCAATTAAGGATTTAATCACATTAATTATTTCATCAAAAGAATAGATTAAAAAAGAAAGTAAAAAAGGAAAAATAAATAATGACATTTTAACTTCTAAATCAAACCAAGCTGAGGATTTGTTTTGTGACCAAATTACTCCAAAAAAAAGAAATAGATAAAAACTTATTAAAAGGACATTAGAAAAATTGAAAGTAAATTTTCTCTTAAAAACGATAATTCTTACAATAGAGGAAATAATCCACAGACCAATAAATGGGGGTATAATTTTTTGATGGATAGGGAGTAAAAAAACAATAATTTGTAAAAACAAAATATTTATTTTTTTTAAAAAATTTCTATCAAATAAAATTGCTTGTTTCATTTATTTACCACTCAATTCGTCATACATTTTTATTAAAGTTTTAGCTTCTGCCTCCCAGCTATACTTTTCTTTTACCTCTTTTTTTCCTGTTTGTCCCATCTTTAATCTTTCATCTTTATTATTTTTCAACCAAACAATTGCTTTTTTAATTTCATCTATTTTATTTGGATTAACAAATAATGAATTGTTTTTAAACTCTTTAATCCAGTACGGAAAGTTAGACATTATAATTGGTAAGCCGCACGCCATATACTCAAAAGCTTTTATTGGAAGGCTATTTAAATAATTTTTTTCAGGATAAAGTGTTGCTATACCAACATCCGCAGTTTTCATAATTGAATACACCTCCCCTAATGGTTTTAACCCTAAATACTCAATATTTTTACCTACCGAAAGGCAAGTATTTTGATATACTTCACTCTCCCAATTACCTACAAGAAATAGCTGTAATTCATTCGGGAATTCTTTTACAGATTCGCAAACTTCTTTTATTCCTCTTATTCTTGTCAATCCACCAACATAAATAAAAGTTAGTTTATCATTATTCTTTTTTATGGGTAATGCATCATCTATTTTAGATATGATCGGATAATTTCTAATAAGCACTCCTTTTTTTGCCGATAAAACCTGAACAATTTCTGGTGTTACAGAAATGACCCTATTGAAAAATAAAATATTGAATTTTTCAATTAATCTATAAACATTTTTCACTATTTTTCTTACGGATTTACTCCCTAGCCATTCTTTAGTTTCTATTTGATGTGCTACATTTTCATGAGAATCAAAAATTACTTTTTTACCCAACACCTTTAATAATACACCAACAAACATTAATTCAGGGTCATGGAAATGATATATTTTAGATTTTGTTTTAAGGCTTTTAAAAAAAGCTGACCAAGATTTAATTAGTATTCTATGTAGTCTATTTTTAGAGGGAGATAGAGCTCTAATTTTCACACCGTTTACGGTTTCATCTTTTGTATGAGTTACTACTAAAAAAACATCATATCCAGCATCACTTAATGAGCAACATTGTTTATGAAATATTCTTCCATCAAAAGCATTATGAACTGTAGATATGTGACAGACTTTTTCCATTAACCAATTATTTTATTATAAATAGACACGAATTTCTTATTATTTACTTCTTTAGTTGCTTTGTTTAAAATAAGAGTTTTATTTTTTTGTTGTATTTTTTCTATATCTAATAACAACGCATTTCTAAAAGATTGCTGAACAGAGTTTGAAACAACAATTCCATTCTCTCCCGAATTAATCCATTCTAAATTAGCAGGTAAATCACTAACCACAGGGATACAACCATACCCCATAGCCTCAAGTAAGCTAATAGCAGTACCATCAGAAGAAGGTATTGATACCCATATTTTTGATCTTAAATAGTATTCTTGATTTTTCTCAGCATCCACAAAACCAACAAATTCATATGATTCTTTAGGTAAAATTGATTTTGCCAATTCTTTTAGCTCTTTTGTTAGTCTTCCATTTCCTCCTAATATCAATTTCCAATCGGGGTTTTGTTTCAAGAACTCATAAAACCCAGCAATTATTTTATCAATATTATACAATTTATTATGTAATCGATTTGAGTAGATTATATTTTCCTTTATTGGAATTTTGATCTCATTATAATTAATTCCAAAATTTGCAATCAATACCTCTTTTTTACCAATTAACTTTTGAATACTATTAGACATATATACAGCATCTGCTGTTATATAATTGGCTGTTTTTAAATTAAACTTTACGATATATTTATAAACCCCACCTTTATTAGGGAGTATTAAGACATCACTTCCCCAGGTGGTTAAAACTGTTGGTATTTTTTTTTGATTGGCTTTTAGTGTTATATATGCGTAACTATTAGCTTGATGAATGTGTATTATTGACGGATTATAATCAAAAATAATTTGACGTACTATTTTTATACTTTTAACAATTTTAAGAGGCTTATTAAGAGAAAAATCAATAATTTTAAAATTGCAATAATCGATAGTAGAATTTGTCAGTATTAAAATATCATCAAAACAATTTTTAACTAAATTGTAGTAATTTTTTAAATGTACCGAATCTTTGGATGCACCAACTAAAATTAGTTTCTTAACTTTTTTCATTTAGTATAGATTGGTTAGGATTATAAAAAAGACCAATAACAATACCGAAAAACACTAGTAATTCTCTACTAGACAGCGGTACATTTGTTAATGCTGTAATGCTTATAACAATGACAAACATCATTAAAACATTTCCGTACTTATTTGTTTTATTCTTAAAAGAAATAAAAAACAATTGTCCTAATAAAACCAGGTATAACAATAAGCCAATAAAACCATATCTCCACGTCATTAAAACATATTCGCTTTCAGCATAAATTTTATTGTTATAAAAATATTCTTTATATGGCGCATGGCCAAAAAAAGGCTTGTTTTTAATCATAATCCACAATCGTTTCCACACTGTTAAACGACCTTGAACAGAGTTAGATTTATAAACACTGCTGTTGAAAATTGAATTCAAATATGATGCCGTGTATTTTCCATCCGCCCCAATAATTGGCTCTCCATTTAGTGAGGTTTTAGAAATATAAGTGCTTGTTGGGATTATGTTTGCCGAGAAAGAATACGAAAATAAATAAGCAGCCACAATTATAATAAGAGGTTTGTACTTAAGACGTTTTAATATCGGTGCTTTATTTTTAATTAGACTTCTAATAACACCAAATAATATAATTACAAATAATGCAACAAACCCCGTTCTTGATTGGCATAAAAAGAACATAAAAATGGCAATAAAAAATATGAGTAACTCTTTTTTATTCTTTTCGTTTTTGGGATAAAAAATAATACTGAAAAACAAAAATAAAATTGCGTTATTATTCGGGTTCCCAATCGCTCCCATCATTCTTTTAGTTGCAGGTAATCCAATGCTATTTAATCCAAACGTCTGAATATGAATGCCTCCATTGTAATATAACTCAATGATTTCATTAAAATTAAAAACATTAAAATAATGTAATAAATTAAACAATACTACAGCAGAAAAAATTGGTAATAGTACATGGTTTTTAAATTGTTTTATTGGTGTAATTGAAAAAAATAAGATCACAATTAAGAACTTTAACATTTTAAATATTTCAAAATAATCTCGAATTTGATCCGTTCGATTATTAATTAAAATAGTTAATAAAATATAAAAGGAAAAGATGATTATAAACACATAAAACTTACGAAATTCAATCTTTTTATAATTGCTAAAAACAGACAACGTAATAAAAGGTAATAACACATCTAAAAACTGTATAGAAGGTAAATTATCATCAATTTTAATTGGTGGGATTAACGTGATGGAGATAATTATCAAATATGCCAATATGTTGTTGAATTTTTCAATCATTCTTCTATCCACTTTTTATAATTTTCTTTTAATTCTGGAAATTTTTTAAGCAATAGCGCATCTCTTTCTCTTGTTTGCCCAACTACTTTTGCTGGATTACCTTTGATTATAGAAAACTCAGGAAAATCTCCCTGAACCATACTATATGCTGAAACTATTGAGCCTTTACCAATGTTCGTATTAGGCATTATTGTAACATGTGGACCAATGAACGTATACTTTCCAATAAAAACACTTCCTTTTAAATACCCTTTCACTTCATCTGTATATCCATCAGCCCCATATAATCGAATAGAATCATGACTAGAATGCGTTGTTAAAGTAATAAAATTTGTTAATTGACACCCCTCTTCTATTATTATTCCGTTTGAAGACTCAATAAAATTATGGTGACCTATAAAAACATTATCCTCAATATCAAAATTATGGGAATGATCAATAAAAGTAGAATTACTAATTCTTGTTTTCGGTAAAAAAACACCATCTTTTTCACGTTTATAGCCACCAACCATTTTTGGCGAAAATAAATTTAAAAATTTTCTTCTGTAATATTGAATTATTTTTTTTATCATTATTATTTATGCAAAATGATTTTTTTTTTAGCTATTGATTTAATCCACAAATATATGTATAAATAATAGAATACTTGAAATATGGAGAGTATCAGAAAACCGATTTTAATATCTTTAAAAATCACTCCTCCAACCAATATTGATCCGAAAATAATTAAATTACCAATAATAGACAATAAGAATATTTGACCTTGTTTATTTAAAATTATTGCTACTTGTTGAATAGGTGAAATTGTAAAATTCAAGTATAACCAAGGGGTTAAATATTGCGCATACTCTCCTGCTATTCTCCATTTTTCACCTAAAACAAAACCAAATAAAAAGGGACCAAAAAATAAAATCATTAAAAAAATTGGTAATGCTATCAAGGACAATTTTTTCACTGTTGACTTGATAAGAGGAACTAAATTTTGATTATTAGCATATAATTCAGCTGCTCTTTGAAAAAACACCTGAGCAAAAGAATTACCAATAACCGACAAGGGGGCTCTAAGTACTCTAAATGTCATACTATAAAATCCTAAAAAAACATCATTAAAAGCATAAATTATAACTGAATTTACACCTAAATTTTTAAATTCATCTCCCAAAGCGTGAAGAGAATTAATTTTAGGAAATTTTTTATAGACTTTTGCTAATCTATACATTTCTTTTTTTTCAATCTCTTTAGTTAATTGAAAATCATTTTTTAAAAAAGACATTAAAAAGACCAAGGTACCAATAAAAAAACCTGCCAAATAACTTAGAACAAAACTACCAACACCTAATGGTGTTAGACCAACAGGTAGTAAATATTTTTTATTAAAGATAGATTTAAAAAACTCAATTAGTTGAATGTTTTTAATGATATCCGTAAATTTAAATAATCCTCCAATTAATTGAAAACTAACTCTACTTGAAGTTTGCGACAAGGTAGCATAAGATGTTCTATCAAATCTTTTTTTTCTGTTAGTCCAATAAGTAAATATTTTATACGCACTTGCAAAAAACACACAAAAGGGAATTAACCAAATCCATTTTTCTAATTCGGGGTTATTAATTTTTTCATAAATAAAGTCTTTAAACAAAAATATAAGAACAGAAATAAGAACAGTGTATATTGTGAGTATATAAAAACTTAGCCCTAAGATATTTACAGCTTCTTTATCTTTTTTTGGTAAAATGATTGCCTGCTCATATCTGCCTGATGAAATAACCAATAAAAAAGTTACTAAAGACATATAAAAAGCAAATACACCAAACTCTTCTGGTGAGAATAAACGTGTTAAAACGGGGGTTAAGGCAATTGGTAATATCTGTGCAATTGTTGACCCTGTCATAAGGGTGACAACATTTTTTGCAAATTCAGATTTTACAACTTTAACCATTTAACATTTTTATAATAGGACAGATTATTCTAAAATCCATTTCACATACTCATCCATACCTTCATCAAAAGTCATTTGGACTTTATAGCTTAACAACGATTGTATTTTTGAAATATCGGCTAAAGAATCTCTTATGTCTCCAACTCTTTCAGCTACATGAACGGATTGTATAGACAAAACGTTGGTGTTTTTATGTGACAATGCTGTTTTTATGGTATCTACAACCTTGTTTAAGGTGTATGAAAATCCGCAAGCTACATTGTAGGCCTGTCCAAACGCATTTGTATTGTTAATTATTAAACCTTGTTCGTTGGCATGAATTACGTTTTTAATATACGTAAAATCGCGAGTTTGATTTCCATCTCCATGAATTTGTGGAGTTTGTCCTTTTTGAAATAACCCAATAAATCTTGGAATTGCTGCTGCATAAGCCCCATTTGGGTCTTGATTTTTGCCAAACACATTAAAATATCTTAAACCAACTGTTTCCATTCCGTATAAGTCGTGGAAAATCTTGCCATATAATTCGTTGGTTAGTTTACTGACTGCATAAGGTGATAAAGGTTTGCCTAAATCGTCTTCTTTTTTAGGGGATTTTTTTGAATCACCATAAACAGATGAGCTAGATGCATACACAAATCGTTTTACTCCATTTTCACGTGCAGCATTAAGCATATTTAAAAACCCCTGTGCATTAATTTCGTTTGTAGGTATTGGATTATCAATTGACCTAGGGACAGAACCTAAAGCAGCTTGATGAGATACCATATCTACATTTTTAGTTGCAATTAAACAAGCTTCATAATCTCGAATATCTAGTTCTAGAAACTCAAAATTAGGATGATTTATAAAAGGCTCAATATTAGATTTGTGCCCCGTTAATAAATTGTCCAAACATTTTACATTGTATCCTTTATTTAAAAAGTATTCACACAAATTGGAGCCGATAAAACCGGCTCCACCTGTAATTAATATATTTTTTTTTTTGCTCAAATTATTTTATTTTGCGTAATGTACAGCTCTTTTTTCTCTGATTACTGTAACTTTAACTTGACCTGGATAAGTCATTTCGTTTTGAATTTTTTGAGAGATGATAAAAGATAATTCATCTGCACGTTGGTCAGATACTTTTTCACTTTCAACCATTACTCTTAATTCTCTTCCGGCTTGAATTGCATAAGATTTATTTACACCATCAAATCCTACGGCTATATTTTCAAGTTCTTTAATTCTTTTAATATAAGATTCTGCAATTTCACGTCTAGCACCTGGTCTAGCGCCCGAAATAGCATCACAAACCTGAACAATTGGTGAAATTAAAGTTGTCATTTCAATTTCATCATGGTGAGCTCCAATTGCATTACAAACTTCAGCTTTTTCTTTATATTTTTGAGCCAGTTTCATCCCTAGCAATGCATGTGGTAATTCAGGCTCATCATCTGGTACTTTTCCAATATCGTGTAAAAGTCCGGCTCTTTTAGCCAATTTCACATTTAAACCAAGCTCAGAAGCCATAGTTGCACATAAATTAGAAACCTCTCTACTGTGTTGTAATAAATTTTGACCATAAGACGAACGGTATTTCATTCGACCAATCATTCGCATTAATTCTGGATGTAAACCATGAATACCTAAATCTATACATGTTCTTCTACCAGTTTCAATAATCTCTTCATCTAAAGATTTTTTAGTTTTTCGCACAACATCTTCAATTCTTGCGGGGTGAATTCTTCCATCACTGACTAATTGGTGTAAAGATAATCTTGCAATTTCTCTTCTAATCGAATCAAAACAAGATAATATAATTGCTTCTGGTGTATCATCTACAATAATTTCAACACCAGTTGCCGCTTCTAAAGCTCTAATATTTCGTCCTTCACGTCCAATAATTCGACCCTTCATTTCATCAGACTCTATATTAAATACAGAAACTGAATTTTCAATTGCTTGTTCAGTTGCAACTCTTTGAATAGATTGAACAACAATCTTTTTAGCCTCTTTATTAGCATTAATTTTTGCCTCTTCAACAATATCTTTAATAGTACCCATTGCGTCCGTTCTAGCTTCATCAACTAAAGCTTGTTTCACTTCTTTTTTAGCTTCTTCAGGAGACAACCCTGATATTTTTGACAATTCAGCAACTTGTTTTTGATGTAATTTTTCTATCTCTTTACGCTTACCAATTACAGCTTCTTTTTCTTGATTTAACTCATTCTTAAGTCCTTCTGCTTCTTTTTCTTTACGTCCTAAATCGCCTATTTTTTGATTTAAAGACTTTTCTTTACTTCTTGCTTTGTCTTCAATAGATTGAATTTTCTTTTCTCTATTTCTAACCTCTTTTTCGTGTTCGCCTTTCAATTGTAAAAACCGTTCTTTTGCTTGTAGAATTTTATCCTTCTTTAATGCTTCTGCTTCTACTTCCGCTTCTTTTAAAATTGCACTAGACTTTGCTTTAAGAGCACTTTTTTGTAGTATAAAAGCCACTAATACTCCAACTACTAGACCTATCACTACGCCAATTACTATACTTGTAACATCCATTTTTTTTTACCTTTTTTATAAGGATTTTATTTATAGAACAATTAAACTTGTTCGTTAATTTTACTTAAGATTCTTGTTAAATCTTGCACAATGGATGGATTGGAAGACGCTTCAGTATTTACACTTGGTGTAGTGTTTGGTTTTTGAAGCGCCAATTGTAATGCAGTCATAGCAAGTAAGTCTTGCATGTCTTTTACAGCATAATTACCCTGCAATTTTTTTATATTAGAGTTTATCTTTTCAGCAGCAGCCATAATTGCAGCCTCTTCATCCTTATTTATTGTTAAAGGATATGTTCTACCAGCTATTATTACTTTTAAAGATATTTTTTCCATTTAATCATCCATTAAGCAACGAAATACACGAATCTATTTCATTTACTAATTCTTTTATTCTTGATTTATATTGTCCAATTTTCTCCGAGTCAGAATTTGAATTTTGAATTTGCAATTTTAACCTATTTACATTTTCAGCTAAAATAACATTTTCATTTTTATAATTTTCTGACAAACGAGTCAACTCATTTAATTTTTCTTCTTGTTGTTTTACAACTTTATTTAGGTTTGACACTTTTGTTATTAAAGCGTCAACGCCTTGTTCAAGATTATTTATCAATTGGTTAGCCTCAGACATTATACATTTCAAATATATTGCTAACAAAAATACAATTATCAAAGCCATTATCAAAGCAATATTGAAGTAATTATTAAAAACATTTTTTTAATAATAAAAATCATACTTTGTATTTTCCTGTTTTTAAGGCATTAATTTTGATGTTTTGAATTAAAAACTTTATGTTAAAATCCATTTCTTTCTTATTTTTATTTTCTCACTTTTTTATTTGGGGACAAAATTATCAGCCAAAAAACATAGATTACAATATGGATCTTTACCCTCCAATGGAAATTGAGCTAATTTTAGCAGGTAACTTCTGTGAAATGAGATCTAACCATTTTCATACTGGATTAGATATTAAAACACAACGTGTAGAAGGACAAAAAATATTTTCGATTGAAGATGGTTATATTTCGAGAATAAGAGTATCGCCTTGGGGATATGGAAATGCTATTTATATACAGCACAATAATGGGCTCACAAGTTTATATGCACATTGTCAAAAATTTCCACCAAAAATTGACTCTTTAATATATGAAATACAAAGAAGTTACGAAACTTATGTTGTAGATCAGGTTGTTATTGATTTAAAAATCCCGATTAAAAAAGGAGAATTAATCGCTTATTCTGGAAATTCAGGTAGTTCATCTGCTCCTCATTTACATTTCGAGATCAGAGAAACTGAAACTGAACATGCCATAAACCCGCTTTTATTTACAACCTATCAAAAACGTATTAAAGACTCTACTCCTCCACAAATTAGAGGTGTAAAATTCTACGCCATTACTAAAAATGGATATATGATTCCGAGCAAGTCAAAATACTATGGAATTCGACTAGAAAAAGGAAAACTAATTGTAAACAATGGCAAACCAATTAATATAGATGATTTACAAACTGAAAATTCTCTTTTTGCGATAGGATTACATGCTATAGATAAACTAGACGGAGCAGGAAATACCTGTGGGATATACCATGTGAATTTTTCAAAAGACGGGGTGATTTTACATGAACAAAAAACCGAATACATGAATTTTGACCACAATAGATTTATGAATTCACATAAAGATTATAACGCATTTAAAAAAGAAAAAAAACACATTCACAAACAATTCACAACAGTCATTAACCCTTTACCGATATACCCAATCAATAATGGAAAATTAAATTGGACAAACAGAAATGGCACATATAACATTACCCTTTGGGATGCTCACGGCAATAAAACCATTTTTGAATTTAAAATTGAATCGCAAAACGAGACCAGTAGTAAGAACTTATTTGAAAATAATCCTAAATATTTTTTCCCTGACACTGTAAATTTTATTTTAAAAGACGAAATACAAGTCTTGTTTGAAACAGGTACATTTTACGAACCTTTGGAAATCAATTATAAAAAAACAATACCAGATTCTAACTCAAGATATATTGGAAATTTTTATTCATTCGCAAGCAATACTATTCCAGTTCAAAAAAAATATGACATTCGATTAAAATGCTCTAAATTACCTGAGAATTATCCTGTTTCAAAATTAGCTATTGTTTATACAGATTCTAAAAATAGATTACAATATGTAGGTGGTAATTATTTTGATGGGTGGATTGAAGCGCGTGTAAGAGCATTTGGAAAGTTTTCTATTATGGTTGACTCAGTTCCACCTACAATTACTCCTTTAGATTATAACGATAATAAAGTCATTACTAAATACAATACTTTAGAATTAAAGATAGAAGACAACTTATCAGGTGTTAAATCTTACAAAGCATACATTAATAATAAATGGGTTTTAATGATCTACAACCGTAAAAAAAGAAAATATATCATTCCATTAAACTATAAAAGTAAACCTCATTTAGTTAAAGGAAAAAATGAGATTAAAATCGTGAGTTATGATGCTAAAAAAAATCAACAAATATTGATTAATACAGTTATATATTGAATATTCTTTAAGTCTATAATTTTAGGTTATTAACAACTGTGGAAAAGTTTAAATTAACAATCATTTAAATTTTTGGAATAATTAATGTAGTTTCAACCTCCGTTAACAAAAATTATAATTTATGAAAAAAGTATTACTCTTATCATTTTTATGGATTGGCTTTAGTGCCGTTTGTCAAGATGAAGATTTAACTCCTGAAGAAATTCAGTATAGAGATTCAATAGCAAACCTCAACGAAACCAATGCTGCGATTCAAAAATCTCAAGAAGCATACAATGCTGGGATTGCATTATTTAAACAAAAAAAATATACGGGGGCTATCAGTAAATTTTCTGAATCATTGTCAGCCGACCCAAATTTTACACCTGCCTACTACAATAAAGCAGTTGCTGAAAATAAGGCGGGAAAATATAATGATGCAGTAAAAACATTAGATGTTTTAACGTCTAAAAAACCAAACTATGACAAAGCTTATTTTCAAAGAGGAATTGCTTATCAAGGTTTAAATAATTATTTAAAATCCGAACAAGATTTTCAAAAGTCAATTCAATTAAATCCAAAAAATCCAAAAGCATATTATAATTTTGGAACTTTAAAGTTCTTACAAAAAGACTATGAAGCTGCCATTAAACAATTCACTAAAACTATTGAATTGGATAAAGAAAATGCGTATGCATATAACGACAGAGGATCATGCTACAGAATGTTAGGGAAATATCCTTTAGCAATTAAAGATTATGAAACTGCAGCTTATAAAAATGGGGAACTCGCTTTTGTATTAAATAACATTGGAAGTACAAAATCTAAAATGAAATTATATGATGAAGCCTTAAAAGCATTTAACAGAGCCATTAGTATTGATGCAAATTTCTTTTTAGCATATAATAATAGAGGTGTGACTCAATTGGCACAGGGTCGATTTAATGATGCGATTAAAGATTTTACTAAATGTATCGAAATCAATTCTAAATATGCCCCTGCGTACAGTAATAGAGCTGGTGCAAAATTTAAAGCCAAAGACTATAAAGGCGCAGTTGCTGATGCAACAAAGGCGATTCAATTGGATCCTAAATTAGCTGATGCTTATGTAAATAGAGGAATGGCAAAAGAAATGTTAAGAGACATGAATGGTGCTTGTGAAGACTGGCATAAGGCTAGAGAACTAGGCTCTGAATTGGGTAAAAATTATCAATCAACAAATTGTTCAAACTAAAAAACAT
>Ga0316208_1001433_pt1 | contig 22423 bp, 30 predicted proteins | sample 3monopyrite_MG_FD_204944 | JGI IMG/M metagenome (GOLD analysis project Ga0316208, IMG submission 204944) | Microbial mat bacterial communities from mineral coupon in-situ incubated in ocean water Damariscotta River, Maine, United States -... | ecosystem: Environmental > Aquatic > Marine >... | reverse complement strand
CAGAATTTTTGGAAACTCAAGTGGCGAAACCGTTGACAGAAATAACGCGGACGAAGTTTTAAAAGCATTATCAAATCGACAATCAACCGTGACATTCCGACCCGAAACTGACGAAATCAAACTCAAATCGTTTAAAACAAATTCGGCTTTCTCGACAGGAAAACTCTTTTTGACAACGCGACACGAAGAACCAGAACGAACGCCAACACCTGCTATAAAATTAGGGCGTGAAGTGCAATACGCAAGTCTTTGTTAGTTTTACAAAGTTCTGTTTCGGGCGAAATGACGAAGGAATTTAAGCCCTAATTTTATAGCAGCACACGTTGGCGTTCATTCTGGGGCTTCGTTTGACAGTACGTCTCTGGACAAAGAACTTAGCGGTTTCTACGCTGAAACTGACGGACAACAAACCGACCGACAGAACGACAACGACAAGTCGAAAGCGACATGAAAACGAAAACGACTTATGACATTTTGCCCTGCAACAAAACGTTCAGAATTTTCGGAAACTCAAGTGGCGAAACCGTTGACAGAAATAACGCGGACGAAGTTTTAAAAGCATTATCAAATCGACAATCAACCGTGACATTCCGACCCGAAACTGACGAAATCAAACTCAAAATGTTTAAAACAACTTCGGCTTTCTCGACAGGAAAACTCTTTTTGACAACGCGACACGAAGAACCAGAACGAACGCCAACACCTGCTATAAAATTAGGGCGTGACGAGAAATGCGCAAGCTTTGTTAGTTTTACAAGGTTCTGTTTCGGGCGAAATGACGAAGGAATTTAAGCCCTAATTTTATAGCAGCAACCGTTGGCTGCAATGCAAACAACCGACACCAAAAACAAAGAATGGACACAGCTAATACGACAGAAGCTTTAACAGTTCGACTTCTACAGGATTTTAAAGCTCAGTACCCGAAAAAGTACACTTTTCTTTCTGACCAATCTTTGGGTGACGGTGCATATGGAATAGTGTTCAAGGCAATGGACAATGACAGGAATATTGAGGTTGCTATTAAGCTCTACCATGACGGCTTGGTTCCAGAGGGTTCAGAACGAGGTTGGAACCTTACATCCAAGACAATTAATCGGCAAATTGCTCCTACATACACAGTTGAAAGTTTTACATCAGGTGATAAAGAATACAAGGCAATTGTTTCTCGGTTTATCCCAGGAAAAACATTAAAAGCCATGTTTAGCTGGTGTGACCAGCAAAGCGCAGAAAATAAGACTCGTGTTACTGATGATCTGGCTTTCACCTTTTTGCCGTCTCTTCTTGATGTTTTAGAATTATGTCATTCGTTAGGTTTTGGACATGGCGACTTACACGAGGGAAATGTAATGGTGTTTCCTGTTGACTTTGAAAAAAGATTTTCGTTCTCAGCAGTATTAATTGACTTTGATAATTCCTCAATTAGGCAAGATGTCTTTTGCTCAACAGAGAATGAGAAAATCGATAAAGACGTCAGATTGTTCTGTAATCGACTTGGGCCATACATCTTAATGGATTGGGAATGGAAGGAAGAAACGAAAGAGCTTTTTACCAAATATTCGAGCATTCGAGACATTAAGCTCGCATTCGAAGCTTGTCTTCGATTTATTGAGATGCATAAAAACGGTTCGTTCTCCGAAAACAATGTAATGCAAGTCCTTGAGAATTTAGCTCCGTACAGCATGAATAATTTCTCTCCAAAAGCAACAGTTGATGCTCTAAGAGCAATTAGCTCAAAACATGGGAACGAAAAAGAATTTGAGGAATACTTTGTAGAATTTCAAAATCGACTGAAGAACCCAGAAAACATGACGGTTGAAGTGACGGTTATCGAGGACGGTCATATCCGAAACGAATTATACAAAGGGTTTTTTGAATAAAAAATAAAGCACGTGCAGCCAACAAAGGCTATTAAATATAGGGCGGACTGTGCTTGCCGAGAAGTTTCTGCATTCAACCAATTCTTAGTGCTAGCCGATAAGTCTATGCTATTAAAGCCCTACATTTCATAGCCAAACCGTTGTGTAATATTTTGGCGCATACCGACATCTAACCTTAAACTGAAACTATGAAAGAGTATTATTCAAGACTGTTCTTAAAGGATGGTTCTTCGCTGGAAGAAGTGAAGAAAGCATATCGAAAACTTGTCAAGAAATTTCATCCTGACAAGAATGCTGAAAGCAATGAGTACACCGAAGAATTCAAACTCATACAGGAAGCTTACGACATTCTTGTTGCACACTTAACACCAGAAAAAAACAAGCAAACGTCTAATTCCACAGTCAACGAAGAAAGTGTTTCGGGAAGTTCAGATAGTGGTATTGTGAAAAGTAGAGCAAAGTTTGCAGGTGCTGGAGAAAATCAAGAAATCGACAAATCGCTGCAATATGCGTTGCAACCATTAATCGCAATCTTTCTCATTTGTTGTGTTTTTGCCATAATGGATTCCAATTCGTTGATTTTTCAAATCGCACTATCTGTAAGTGTTGCTTCATACATCGTTGCGTATTTTTTTGGGAAACAGATATTTGGTTCGGCATCATCTGAAACAAGTTCCGCAGTTACCAAAAAATGAAAGACACATACTGTCCGAAATGTAGAACCCACTTGGTTCTACAGCCTGAGTTGGAACATTCAAAATCGCTGAAATGTCCTACTTGTAAAGTTTCATTTGATAATCCTCATTATCAGAAACCTAACGGGTTATTAGGGACATTTTCCGACCTAACGAAATCTCAAAGAAATTGGCTTCTTGGAATTGGAACTATAATAGTCATATTCATAATCGGTTCCTTATCGGACGACATTGCGTTTCAAAATAATTCCCCAGCAGTAGAAATTCTTCAACATTCTTACCAATATGAACCATCCTTGAATTATTACACAATTCATTGTCGAGTGAAAAACAACACAAGTAGATTAGTCTCATATCTCGACATCAAGGCGACCTTTTATGACAAAGGGAAAAAAATTGTTGGAACAGGTCTTGGAAATGCTGCGAACCTTGCTGCTGGTGCTGAAAAAACAGTTGACGTTATGGCTTTAGACGTTGACAATGCAGACGATTATGAAGTCCAAATCGACAATATCATATATCATTAACAAAACATTACACAACGGTTACTGCTATAAAATTAGGGCGTGACGAGAAATGCGCAAGCTTTGTTAGTTTTACATAGTTCTGTTTCGGGCGACAGGGCGAAGGAGTTAAAGCCCTAATTTTATAGCAGCACACGTTGGCGTTCATTCTGGGCCTCCGTTTGACAGTACGTCTCTGGACAAAGAACTTAGCGGTTTCTACGCTGAAACTGACGGACGACCAAGCGACAACGACAAGTCGCAGACGACATGAAAACGAAAACGTCTTTTGACATTTTGCGCTGCGACAAAGCGTTTACAATTTTTGGTAATTCAAGTGGCGAAACCGTTGACAGAAATAACGCGGACGAAGTTTTAAAAGCATTATCAAATCGACAATCAACCGTGACATTCCGACCCGAAACTGACGAAATCAAACTCAAAACGTTTAAAACAAATTCGGCTTTCTCGACAGGAAAACTCTTTTTGACAACGCGACACGAAGAACCAGAACGAACGCCAACACCTGCTATAAAATTAGGGCGTGACGAGAAATACGCAAGTCTTTGTTAGTTTTACAAGGTTCTGTTTCGGGCGAAATGACGAAGGAATTTAAGCCCTAATTTTATAGCAGCACATTGGGGCAAATTTTGGAGCACTACAGATACATAGAATGTTAGGAGCAGGTTTCGGAAGCGCAATGCACATGATTAGCAGCTATCGCTCCAATCGGAAGCTGCGCCAGAAAAAAAGCTTTTTCGAGCGTGACCGCACTTTCCTGAATGCCAAAAAGGAATACATCAAAGCAGCGGGAAACGTTGACGTAAAAACGGCAACTAAAGAGCAGCTGTCGGCTATCCGAGCAAAGATTATTCTTCAAAGAAAACGCGACTCCATTAAGGCGGCTATTATTATTCTTGCTCTCGTTCCAATCGTCATTTTTGGGGTAGTCAAAGCGCGACAATCATACATTTCCTCTCAGGAATTCGCTATGGAGAAGAATGCTGAAGTGCGAAAAGCAGAAGACACTATTAAAAGGAACAAGTATTTGGAATGTATTGATGACGGAGATAAATGGTTAAGGAAAAACCATTGGCACAATGCAATTTTCCAATACAGAGCGGCTCTTAATTTATACCCTTCTGACTTTGACGCCAACTATCGACTTGTCCTTGCGCTTACATACAGAAGTCAGCAGACTAACCAAAGCAACTCAGAGGCTTTGAACCTCGTCAACAAACTAATTAAATCACGTCCAGACGATGTGGACCTTTACAAAGTCAGGACGAGTCTTTATTACGTCATGGGAGACACTATAAAAGCCGATGCTGACTTTAAGACTATTGACAGACTGACAAATTGAAAGGAAAAAACTTGCCCCAACATCCACTAAACCTAATGCGTGCGACTGTACGTCAGTCAGTCTCAGTTTCGTTCTGCGCTGTTTGTGCATGGCGAAAGGACGGCAGTTTCTAACGCATTATCTTTAGCGGCAAACGTTGGGGGTTATTCTTGCCGCAACCTGAAAGCTCGGTACAAACTTGAAAATATGCAGTTTCTAAATTGAAACAACCTTATTAACTGACGAACTTTACATCATTTCACCTTAATATTTTAACTAAACAAAACTTGAACAAAATGAAAAAGACCATTCTATTGCTAATGTTGACCATTGGGGTTATGGGGTGCAACAATGACCCGACCGAAGTAGGTGTGCCTGGTAATAATCTTCGCAAAGCCAATATTCAAGTATATAAACGAGGTACAACATCGCCAGCTTCAGATGTAAACGTGAAGCTCAGTAATTCGGGTACTCTGTATCAAGCTACGTCTGGTTCTGACGGAATTGCGCGGTTCTCAGACATTGGAAAGGAATATTCAAGTTTCAGCGTACAATTTGAAGCCAATTGCTGGGGATATAACGGGAATGCAACTCTTGATGCACCTTTGAATGTCGGTACCGTTACCGCGACTGGAGAAGTGGATGCGCTGGGTTCCATATCGGCTCATTCTAATCAAAATGAAGCTTTTTATCTATATATTGACTATGTTCTTCAAGGAACATTGAGTGCTTACGGATCCGCTACTATCAACAAACTAACCGTAGGTAGTCATTATGTCCAGATAAAAGAAGTGAGTTACGTTTTTTCGCAAGACGTCTATTCTGCTAACGTACAAGTAGGTTTTTGCAGTACCGCTACTGTATATCTATAAAAAGTTGACGTTTTGTAAACATTAAAGTTCTTCGATGCTTTTCTGTTGTTTCCAAAATGACCACAACAAATAGCTATCTAAAAAAGACTTTATATCAATAGTGTCCTAAACGTTTGAATCATCAAAGATAAAAGATGCATTTAAGCACACTTTGAATGATTCATCCTAGAAATTCAAAAAAGAACCCCCTGTACCGATTTTAGGGCGTTCCTGTCAGGTGGTTCCTCGAAGGGTCTGTCAAGCCAAGTGACCAGATCTATCTTCACAAAAAGATTGAGCCTTATAAAGGCTACCAGATTGGACAGGTACCATTTGTGCCGGGCCATTGCCCTGAGAGCTTTAAGTATTAGAATGGTAATCAATGCTGTCCAGATCTGGATCATCACCGCGTTCTGGCTGGTGCCTATGAAAGACTTTATGTGCAGCAATTGCTTGATGTCCCTGAAGAAGATCTCCACCTGCCATCTGCTTCTGTAGAGTTCTGAGATCGTATTTGCCGTCCAACTGAACTGGTTGGTGATGAGCTCTATGACCTGCCCGTTCTCCTCATCCCAAACAGATACGCGCCTTAACCGTTTGGGGAATTTGGCTTTTGAATCCTTGTTCCTCAGCTCAATCACCTCGTCCTTCAGAACATGCTGATGCCTGTTATCGGGCAGTTCGTTCTCCTTTATTGTGACGAATTGGAGATTCTCCTTGTGGCGGATAACGAAAAACACCCCGTTGCTGTCCCAAACGAAGAGCAGCGAGAAATCGTTGTAGAACCGATCGGCCACGATCACGCTTCCTTTGAGCAGAGGCACATCCTCAGCACCTTTATTGTCAGCGGTCTTGCCATCGGTAATGTTCACATAAGCAGGCAGATTGCCATCAAAATCAAGCAGCGTGTGCATCTTTATCGCGCCTTTCCGGGTCTTGTACCTTGCCCAGTCAAAGAGCGATAGACAAAGGCTGATTGTGGTGGCATCCAGAAGGAATATTTTGCTCTTGATCCTGAATTTCACCTGCTTGAACTCAGGGTGCTGTCCCAGACCTTTGAGCAGTTCATAATAATAATCTCTGAACAGTTCCCAGCTCCGGTGCTTGTTCTGATATCCGATGTTGGATTTTGAAGGCGCACGTCTGATGCCCAGGTGGTTCAGATTCCCCGTGGCCGAGCGCAGTCCATTGCTAATGTCTCGTAATGATTGGCTCTTGGCAAACTGGCAGAATAGCATCGACACCAGATGTGTCCAGCTGTCATAGCCTTTCTGATGCTTATCTGTTCCGTGCTTTTTCACCAAACGATTGAAGATGCTCTTGTCCAATCGGGCTACTATCTGTGAAAACAAGGTTACTTTTGACATGAAGAGAAGTGTGTTTTTGTTGTGCAACCCAAAGGTAATTTGGGATACTCGAACATTACTTCTCTTTTTTCATCGTTTAGGACGCTATTGACTTTATATAGTAAACTGACGGTGAAAATCTGACTTAAAGTTACAACCAGACTGAAAGAAAACCGCTTTACAGCAGCGTGAAATGAATAACAAGAACAAACCCCCAACACCAACTATAAAAATAGGGCGCGAAGTGTTTGCCGCAAGTTCATCACAGTTTGCAGTTTTTACTTTCGGGCGAAAGGGCGCAGGTATTAAAGCCCTATTTTCATAGTTGAGAAACGTTGTAAGCAAGCTGAAAAAAGAGCCACCGCACGTTCAAGCACATTTTATTTTGCTCGTGCCTCACAAAATAAAAAGAGCTTTCACTTCCCCACCACCACCCTGAAATACTTCTCGAATTATAAATATTATTCGGAATAAGTTAATATATTTGCGTTAAACACAAATTAATTGACTAAAGTGGAAATAAATAGAATCAAAGTTGCACTTGCTGAAACCAGGAGAAAAAACAAATGGTTGGCGGAAAAACTAGACAAAGATGAATCTACTATCTCTCAATGGTGTACAAATGCTAGACAACCATCTTTAGAAAATTTATTAAATATCGCTAATGTACTAGACATTGACATTAGAGATTTGTTATACTCAACTAAAGAAAGTGCTTAAAATGAACAATTCTAAAACATATATTGATTTGTTTTCTGGTTGTGGAGGACTTTCACTTGGACTTCATAATGCTGGATGGAAAGGTGCATTTGCAATTGAAAAAAGCGAAGATGCTTTTAAGACCCTTGAATACAACCTAATCAAAAAGAAAAAACACTTTGATTGGCCAAATTGGTTAGAGCAAAAACACCACGATATAAATGAAATTTTAGATAATAATTCTACTGACCTGATTAAATTGAGAGGTAAAATCGATTTGATAGCAGGTGGTCCACCTTGCCAGGGTTTTTCAATGGCAGGAAGAAGAATTGAAAATGATTCTAGAAACGATTTAATTAATTCCTATATAAAATTTATTGACTATGTAAAACCAAAATTAATTTTCTTTGAAAATGTTAGAGGTTTTACTCTCGGTTTTAAAAACAATGACAAAAAAGGGAAAGCTTATTCAACTTACGTAGTTGAACAACTTCAAAATTTAGGATATTCTGTGAGAGGTCAATTAATTGATTTTTCTAAATATGGTATTCCTCAAAAAAGAACAAGATTCATTTTGGTCGGAATTCAAAACGATTTCATTAACGAAAATCCATCTATAAATAAGGATAGTTTTTTTGAGGGAATTTTAAATAATAAAGAAGCTTTTTTAGTCAATAAAAATCTTACACTTAATCCTACTTTAGAAAATGCGATTTCAGACTTACTTCAATCTAATGGAGTTGTAGATTCTGAAACGCCAAACTTCAAAGAAGGAGTTTATGGAGAAGCTATATCGAACTATCAAAAATTTATCAGAAAATATAAGAGGAAAAATAGTAGAGTTGATAGTCATAGGTTTGCAAAACATACAGAAACAATACGAGCTAGATTTAAAATTGCATTAGATGAAAATTTAACAAGTTCTGCTTATCGAGAAAGGTTTCAACTTAAAAAGAGTAGCACAAAAATTCTCGAAGCTAGCAAACCAACACCAACTATAACAACATTACCTGACGATTATATTCACTACTGTGAGCCAAGAATAATGACTGTACGTGAATATGCAAGGATACAATCATTTCCAGACACATATGAGTTCAAAGGAAAATACACGACAGGAGGAAAAAGAAGAACTCAAGAAGTTCCAAGATATTCACAAATTGGTAATGCAATTCCACCTTTATTCGGAGAGCAAGCAGGATTGATTTTAAAACAGCTTATTTCCTAATGCAGAAAACACCTTTACAATTTAAAATTAGTTCTGCCTTAAAGAACATCATAGGAAGTGATTTAATTAGTGATGATTTCATTGCTGTCTTTGAATTAGTGAAAAATTCATATGATGCTCACGCTACAAAAGTTGAAATAACATTCGAAAATATTTATTCCGATAATGCCAAAATCATAATAAAGGATAATGGTAAAGGAATGAACTATGACGATTTAATTAACAAGTGGCTTTTTGTTGCTTATTCTGCTAAAAAAGAGGGAACAGAGGAAGATAGTTATGATTACCGCGATAAAATTAAGGTAAAAAGAGCTTATGCTGGTGCAAAAGGAATTGGTAGATTCTCTTGCGACAGACTTGGTGGCGAATTATATCTTGAAACTATTAAAGATGAACCAAATTCAAAAGTTGAAACATTGCTTACACAATGGGACAAATTTGAAGGTAATCTTAAAGAAGAATTCGTAAATATTAGTGTACTTCACGAAACTATTAAAAATAGTAACTACGACATTAATCACGGAACTGTTCTTGAAATTTCTAACCTTAAAAGCGAATGGAACAATAAGAAATTTTTAGACCTTAAAAATGCTCTTGCAAAACTTATAAATCCAAATACTCAAATTCAGGAAGATGAATTTACAATTGAATTAATTGTACCTGATGAACTCAAAAATGACCAAAAAGAAACTGAATATCATAATACAGTTAACGGAGAAATACAAAATTTAATTTTTGAGACTTTAGAAATTAAAACGACAAAAATCGTAAGTAAAGTCCTTGGAAAAGACAAAAAGCAAATTGAAACTTCATTAATTGAAGGAGGAAAATTAGTTTATAAGATAATCGAAGAAAACAAGTATGAAAACTTGTTTAACGTGGATTGTGAACTTTACTTTCTAAATCATTCTGCCAAAATTACTTTCAAAAAAAGAATGGGAGTTGATTCTGTTAGCTATGGTCATATTTTCGTTTACAAAAATGGATTAAGAATATATCCTTATGGAGATAGATACGAAGACCCATTAAAAATGGATAATCGTAAAGCTCAAGGTTATAATAGATATTTAGGAACTAGAGAAACACTAGGTTATATTTCAATCAATGAACCCAATGAAGAATTAAGAGAAACTTCAAGTCGTGGAGATGGACTAATAAAGTCCAAACCATATTTTGAATTGGTTGATTGGTTCTATGACAATTTAAAACGACTCGAAAAATATATCATTGATATAACAGATTGGGGAAATGATTTGTCAAATGAGGATTATATAAAATTAGGTAATAAAGGTCAGCGAGAAGCTATAGAAAACTTGGTTGCTAACCTTACAAAGTCAAAAGGGATTCTTTCTTTTGAAGTTGCACCAGAGATTTTCGAAATAATAGACAAAAAACAAGAGAAATCAACAAAAAACACTCTAACAAAAATAAAAAGACAGTTAGAAAGTGATGATTACGATAAAAATGCTATCGTAGAGAGCATTTCCAAAATAGAGAAAAACCTTGATGATTTAAAGAAATCTACTGAAGAAGCTGGAGAAGAAGCATTAGATAGTTTAATCAAAAATGAAGAGTTAGAGACTAATTTAGAAACGGAAAAGAAAAAAGGAGCTTTTCAGGGAGCATTAATCGGTACTGACAAGGAAAGAATAGTTGGTTTACAGCATCAAATTTATCATTCTTCAAGTAGAGTAACTAGAAATCTTAAATTACTTATCAAGCATTTAAGTCCAAAAAATCTAGATACTAAAACTCAAAAATACATTAAGACAATCTCTTTAGAAGCCTCTAAAATCAGTTCAATTGCAAATTTTGTAACCAAGGCTAATTTCAACTTAAAGGCTTCCGAAATAAAAACTGATTTAGTTGATTTTATTAAGGATTATATTAATGAATTATATCTTTTAGAAGATAAAGTTATTGATACGTCAATGGACATTATTATTGAAGATGATTTTAAAGGAGAATTTATAAAAGAGTTTAGACCTTTAGAGATTACAACTATCGTTGACAATCTAATTTCCAATTCTGAAAAAGCTAATGCAACTAAAATCAAATTAAATTTTAGCAAGAAAAAATCTTCGCTTTTAATCTCTTTTGAGGATAACGGTAAAGGAATTCCCAAAAAGTATATAGATAATATTTATGATTTAGGTTTTACTACAACCAATGGTTCTGGGATTGGTTTATTTCAAGTTAAGGATTTAGTTAAAAATAGTTTAAAAGGAGATATTGATATTGAATCAGAAGAGAAAAAAGGCACCTCTATAAAAATTACGATAGGATGAAATTAGAATATAAAATACTTTGGCTAGACGACCAAATTCAAGACTTTATTGATGACGAAATGATTCAAGAAGTAGAAGAATATTTAGTTGAACAAGGTTTTCAACCAAAAATTATTACTGTTTCAAAATCAGAAGATTTTTTCAAGTCTTTAGATGATTCTTTTGACTTACTTTTAACTGATTATCACTTAAACGATATTAATGGAGACGAAGTGATTAAAAAGATTCGTAGTCAAGAGTATTCCGTATTATCGGAAGTGCTTTTTTATACAGCCAAAGCAGACCTAAAAGATACTGACAAAATAAGTCGAGTTAGCTTTCTGGAGACAAATACTTTACTTGGAGACCATAGAGAATTGGTATTAAAAGCAACTATAAATCTAATAGGACTTACATTAAAGAAATTCCAGAACATAATTGCAATGCGAGGAATGATAATGCACGAAACAAGTTCACTTGATGTAGAAATGATTGAAATAATCAAAAAAGCATTAAAAAATGAGAGCCTAAATTTTGAAGAAGTATCCGTATCAATTTACGACCAGCTAATCGATTTGTTCACTCAAAAAACTGAATTTGTTCAAGAGTGTAAACGAAAAATGAATTTCAATCAGTTGACCAAGGACAATTTTGTTTATAGTGCGAAGTATAAAATACTAACACTATCAAAAATTCTGGAAGACCTAAAAATGGCAGATTTTTCAAATGAATATGATGCTGAAATTAACTCTATTAGGAATAAGTTTGCTCACGCAGTTTTGGAAAAAGACGAAAATGGAAGAGAGTTTTTTAAACACAAAGAAGACGGAATTGATTTCAATGAAGAACTTTGTAAGGTAATTAGGGAAAATATCGTTAAGCACAAATCAAATTTAGATGAATTGAAAGAGCGAATTTGAATCAAGCCCTATCTATGTTCAAGCACATTTAAAGTTTGCTCGTGCCTCACAAATTTAAAAGAGCTTTCACGCCAACACTCACTTCTGAACTAACAGAGAAACCTCGGAAAACCAAGCAGAACACGGAAAGCCAGCTTACAACAATGTATAAAAATAATAGCGGTTTAATAGCTTAATCAAAAGTAAGTAAATATAAAAAAAAGTCTGTGTTAAACCGAAAGTTAGTATGTTTTAATCCGCTACTATTCTTATACTAGACCGTTGGGGTGCATTTTTGGAAGCAGACATCGACACTTTAACTCAGTTAATACTAAGCTGACATTATTTTATACTATTGAAACGTTAACCATAAAACCTAATAACATGAAAATCAAACTATTTTTATTTGCGACAATCCTTTCCTTTTCATTTGCTGCATGCAACCAAGACGATGATGACGATGATGACGATGAAGAAGTAATTGTCACCATAAGCGACTTCTATGGAACCTATAGCGTGGTTGACGACTGTGGGGGTAGCTATACAATGGTAATTAGCGCATCAACAACTCAACCCGAAACAGAGGTTCTAATGGACAATTTACTTGGTCATTTTACCACTGCGGTTGGCGTAGTGAATGAGGCAAGCATTAACATTAACAATATCGAGGGTATAAATTGCAACGGAGACATGGCTTTTCTTGTGGTCGATGGATTAGGTAACTATGACGATGGTGTAATAACCGCCCCTTATACAGCTAGTTCGAATATACCGAATTGTAGGGTTAGTGGTAGTTGTACTTTGACGGCAACTAAACAATAACTCGTACTCGAAGCTGGTGTTGTTGGACAAAGAAGTTTAAAAAACGACACCCCAACAACTGCTATGTAAATAGGGCGTGACGACAGGTACGCAAGCCTTGGTGGTTTCTACCAAGTTCGGTTTCGGGCGAAAGGTCGAACGAGTTAAAGCCCTATTTTCATAGCAGTAACCGTTGGGGTTAATGTTAAACAAGCATGGAGCGGAAACATAAACATCTTGAATTTATTCAACTGGTTATAACCAGAATGAACGTGAATTCTTTTTTGATTAAGGGTTGGGCAGTTACAATGGTTGCTGCACTTTTTGCCTTTGCCGCGAAAGACAGTGAGTTGAAATACATTTTCATCACTTTTTTGTCAACTCCAATGTTTTGGCTTCTGGACGGCTATTATTTGTCTCAAGAAAGGCAATACCGTGAATTATACAATCAAGTTCGTGTTCAACTAGAGGACGCAATAGACTATGACATGAACGCAAGCTCTTTCAACGTGGGGAAAAATCGTTGGATGAGTTCAGTTTTCTCAAGTACGCTAATCATTTTCTATGGATTGATTGTCGCACTCACCGTATTTATAATCTTCATAATTAATTAGCATGGCCAAACGTGTATTTTTTAGTTTTCATTATCAAGATGTAATTGACTTTAGAGCCAACGTTGTAAGAAACCATTGGTTAACAAAACCGGACAGAGGTTCAGCAGGTTTCTTCGATGCGTCAATATGGGAAACGGCAAAAAAGACAAGCGACTTAGCCGTTAAAAGACTTATTAATGGCGGTCTAACCAATACATCAGTTACATGTGTTTTGATTGGTTCTGACACGTTCAATAGAAGATGGGTTAGCTATGAAATATTCAAAAGTCTCTCTGTTGGCAATAAGATTATTGCCGTTCATATAAATTCCATTAAAGGAAAGGACGAAAAAACTAAGTCAAAAGGCCCTAATCCTTTACATTATTTGGGTTATCAGTTCAGCGCTGACGGTAAAAAAATCTCGTTTCATGACTTTGTAGATGGAAAGTGGATTGCCTACACCGATTTGGACGGATATGCGGTAAAGGAGGTGGAAGCAAAATATCGAAACAAGATCTATAGACTTACATCCGATTACGACACTTATGACTGGGTTGCTGACGATGGGTATAATAACTTTTCCAAATGGGTGGGATAAAACACTAACCCCAACAACTACTATAAAAATAGGGCGTGACGATAGGTACGCAAGCTCAGTTGTTTCTATAAAGTTCGGTGCTGGCCGAAAGGTCAGTACATTTAAAGCCCTACGTTTTTTAGCCGTAGAACGTTGGGGTTAATACTAAAAAGCATGAAACAAACATTGACACTACTTTGTATCGTTTGCCCGTTTATCCTGTTCGCTCAGACGGCAAACCACTTTGAAAATGAAAGTTCAAGATGGTTCGTGGCAGACACCTATCCAAATGGTAATCAACAAAACCCATCATTCGTTGAAACTATGACAACGGTGTATGGTTTTCAGGGCGACACTACTATACAAAGCGAGCAATGGTTTAAAATGTACTCGTCTTCTGACACGTCCTTTACGACCAATCTTGAATATCAAGGTTTATTAAGAGCCGAAAACGGGTATGTTTTCTTTCAGGACACAACAAGTACCGTAGATACGTTGTACAATTTCAATCTCGAAGAAGGTGATAGTGTGCTGTATGTATTCTATGACACGTACCCAGAGTATTTAGAAGTTGTGGATGTTGATAGCGTTGAAATCAATAGTCAAATGTTCAAACGACTAAGGTTTCGCGAACCAACCGTAATACAAGCGTTTACCGAACTTGACGAGGTTTGGATTGAAGGCATAGGCAGTTTGCATGGTCCACTTTTTACGATACGGGAAGAAGTGTTTAGTGATGGTGAAATGCCCGATAGCTTGAAACTGGTTTGTTCACACATGGACGAAATTTTGTATTGGGAAAATCCGTTTTATGACAATTGTATGGTCAACATCATTCTTGACATTGAAAACGCTGAAATGGTTGGGTTTGACATTTATCCAAATCCTTCATCAAGTCAAATTTTCATTCGCCAGCAACAGTCCAACGCTGGACAGTTTTACGTACGCGACATTCTTGGCCGCGAAGTCCGTTCAGGCTTACTACAATCCGACAATCAATCGGTGGACATTAGTGAATTAAAACGCGGTGTTTATTTCGTAACGGTTTTGTTTGACAATACGACTTTGACGAAGGAAATATTAAAGTACTAACCCCAACATCAACTATAAAAATAGGGCGCGAAGTGTGTGCCGCAAGTTCATCACGGTTTGCAGTTTTCGGTTTCGGGCGACAGGGCGAAGGTGTTAAAGCCCTATTTTCATAGTTGAGAAACGTTGGCGTTCATTCTGGGGCTTCGTTTGACAGTACGTCTCTGGACAAAGAACTTAGCGGTTTCCACGCTGAAACTGACGGACAACAAACCGACCGACAGAACGACAACGACAAGTCGCTGACGACATGAAAACGAAAACGACTTATGACATTTTGTCCTGCAACAAAACGTTCAGAATTTTCGGAAATTCAAGTGGCGAAACCGTTGACAGAAATAACGCGGACGAAGTTTTAAAAGCATTATCAAATCGACAATCAACCGTGACATTCCGACCCGAAACGGATGAAATCAAACTCAAAACGTTTAAAACAAATTCGGCTTTCTCGACAGGAAAACTCTTTTTGACAACGCAACACGAAGAACCAGAACGAACGCCAACACCTGCTATAAAATTAGGGCGTGACGTGCAATACGCAAGTCTTTGTTAGTTTTACTAAGGTTCTGTTTCGGGCGAAATGACGAAGGAATTAAAAGCCCTAATTTTATAGCAGCACACGTTGTAACACATTTTGAAATGAAGCATTTGTGGTTCTTTCTGACATTGTTGCCTTTGACCATTTTTGGACAATCAACGGTTCTTGACAGCCTAAAGAATGAACCATGTGAGGTCATTTACCGCATCGTTGAAGACATGCCTCAGTTTCCGGGCGGTGACGCTGAATTGATAAAACGCGTATCAGGGTTTCTAGACGGCAAAAACTGCCAACATCTGCTAAAAACATATATGCGCTACGACATTGACAAGAATGGAAGGCCGACACACTTGGAAGTTGACGGAATCTCAGATGAATGCACACGGCTGTTCATTGAAGAGTTTGAAAAACTTCCGAACTGGAAACCAGGCTATCACCGTGGGAAACCTGTTTGCGTAGAATACTTTATACCAGTCGTATTTGACCTGCCGAGGAAAAAATGAAAAAACGTGTTACAACATCAACTATAAAAATAGGGCGTGAAGTGTTTACCGCAAGTTCATTACCGTTTGCAGTTTTCCGTTTCGGGCGAAAGGACGCAGGTATTAAAGCCCTATTTTCATAGTTGAGAAACGTTGGCGTTCATTCTGGGGCTCCGTTTGACAGTACGTCTCTGGACGAAAAAACTAAGCAGTTTCTACGCTGAAACTAACGGACGACCAAGCGACAACGACAAGTCGCAGACGGCATGAAAACGAAAACGTCTTTTGACATTTTGCGCTGCGACAAAGCGTTTACAATTTTTGGTAATTCAAGTGGCGAAACCGTTGACAGAAATAACGCGGACGAGGTTTTTAAAAGCATTATCAAATCGACAATCAACTGTGACATTCCGACCCGAAACGGATGAAATCAAACTCAAAACGTTTAAAACAAATTCGGCTTTCTCGACAGGAAAACTCTTTTTGACAACGCAACACGAAGAACCAGAACGAACGCCAACACCTGCTATAAAATTAGGGCGTGACGTGCAATACGCAAGTCTTTGTTAGTTTTACTAAGGTTCTGTTTCGGGCGAAATGACGAAGGAATTAAAAGCCCTAATTTTATAGCAGCACACGTTGTAGGTAATATTAAAAGGACACTTTAGCGCAATGTCAAACACCGCCAAAATCGCTTTGAAACAATCTCTGTTTTTGCTGTTCGTGACATTCTCACTTGTCTCAAACGGACAGGAACTCGACAGCCTGAAATCCTCGAAGAAAGTCCTTGACCGACTTGAACTGGAAACGTCTTTGTCTCTTCTTGAAAACCAAGAATTTAATTCAATACCAGGTGTAGGTTTACAAATCGCAGCTTACGCTCCATTCTTCAATGGTGGACTTCGCTTAGGACTTGGCGTTGGATTTAGTAAGCTCCAATTTGGTTATGAATTTGACGCTGGTTTCCATCGCATCTTGGCACGAACACCTCCCTATTCTGCACAATTGGACACTTACCCGTTCAATCTAGACCTGACCCTTGGAACGGATTTTCTCCGTAATAGTCCGATTGACCTGACCTTGGACGTTGGCGCAAGAATGTATGTACCTGTTTACGGAACGTATAACTTCGACTACGACTTTTTAAACTACCCAAAGGAACATTCGTTTCAAGTTAAGCCATCAATAAACCCAGCGGTTCTTGCAAGTCTGTCATTCAAATTTCCTCTGAACGAAAAATCATCATTGACAATCAGCTACGGTTTTGTGTATGCCTTCTTACCAGTTAGACCAAAAGCCAACTCAGAGTCAAACGGTTTCTATTATCAATCAGAGCAATTTCCCGCGAGTTATGACAATCACTTGGAAGACAACATTGTCGGGATAATAGCCGACCCATACATCAACTTGTTCAAACAACTCATATTGGAATTACCATCAAATATGGGTGGACAGCATTCAATCAGTATCGGATACCGTCACACGTTTGGAATTGGGAAAAAGACAGAATGACGAAAAAGAAAATACTACCTACAACACCAACTATGCAAATAGGGCGTGAAGTGTTTGCCGCAAGTTCATCACAGTTTGCAGTTTTCGGTTTCGGGCGAAAGGACGCAGGCATTAAAGCCCTATTTTCATAGTTGAGAAACGTTGGGGCAAATTTTAAAATGGCACAGTCTGACATCACATTTCGACTCCAATTGTTTAACCACGGTCTGAAAGTTGGAATTCTGAAACTATCTGACATGGTTTCGTTTGTGGACGGCCTAATTCGCGAAACAGACAAGCCTGACGCAGTTTTAATTGACCTTTCATTAAGTGCGACTGTTGACCAAGCCGTAACCTATCTGAACCAATTTTTAGAAGACAAGCCTGTTCCTGTCGACATCAGTTATTACTTACTGAACGAACTTGGGAAACAACTCAAAAGCAAATCACTTGAACCGAAAGAATGCATTTCGAAAGCAGTTTACGTTGCTTGGAATACTGGACCGAATTATGACATCAAGCACGACATTGACCAACTGGACGACAATTATTTTCAAGCGTCTGAAGGGTTTGGAAAACTGACAGAAGCTGAAGCCGTGTCTGACATATTGAAATACTTTGAGAGGTTTACGGAATATGACATTGAAAAAACTTGCCCCAACATCCACTAAACCTAATGCGTGCGACCGTACGTCAGTCAGTCTCATCAGTTTCTTGTTGCTTCTGTGTGTCTCGAAATGTCTTCATTTTTAAATCGCATTAGTTTTAGTAAAAACCGTTGGGGGTAATGCTCCGCACCTTGAAAACGAATCAATAAACTGAAACTAATCCACTACTTAACTTAGACAAAATGAGAATACTTACAACCCTGACATTTCTTGCCTTGACCACTGTTTTCTGCTCTGCTCAACAGTTTGAAGGAAAAATCACTTACGAAGTCAGCTACGAAAGCAAAAACCCACAATTACCGAACGAACAATTGCAGGCAATGATGGGGTCGAAACAGGAATACACCATCAAAGACGGTAACTACAAATCTGTTGTGAATGGTGCATTTATGCAATGGCAACTCTACCGACAAGAAGACAATAAACTGTACAACAAAATGGCTAATTCAGAAGCTGCTCTTTGGAATGACGGAGCAGTAAATGCAGACAGTCTTATTGACTTCAAAGTGAACAAAGACGTGGTTGAAATTCTCGGCTATTCCTGTGACGAATTGATACTCAACTGCAAAAGTGGAGTTCAGAAATACTACGTCAACAGTAAAATAGCGGTTGACAGCAAACTGTATGAAAACCACAAATTCGGAAACTGGTATATGTTTCTGGAAAAGTCAAAATCACTTCCGCTTAAAATGGTTGTTGACAACGCTCAATTCAGCATGACAAGTACAGCTTCTTCTGTTGAACCTTCGGAACTGTCCGAAAGCGACTTCGAATTGCCCGAAGACATGCCAACCGCGAAAAGTCCGTATTGAAAAAATAAAGCACAACCCCCAACAACTGCTATCAAAATAGGGCGTGACGACAGGTACGCAAGCCTTAGTTGTTTCTACCAATTTCGGTTTTGGCTGAAAGGACGCAGGAATTAAAGCCCTATTTTCATAGTTGTAACCGTTGTAACACATTTTGAAATGAACCTCAGAGCATTACTTTTATTCGCAGGACTATTTTATAGCGCACTTGCAACTGGACAAATTAATAGGTTTGAAGTTGGAGTTGAAGGAGGTCCAAGTCTGATATATCTTCGAGGGAACGAATTTCTTGAAGAGCTCAACGATCCGACAATTGGGTTTTCTGGCGGGTTGACATTTCAATATAATTTTCCAAAAATTGTGTCTTTGAGAACGAATGTTTCGTTTGAAAGAAAAGGTGCGATAGCAAAATCTAATTTTACCGACTCCAACGGAAACCCAATCGGAGAATTTAATATTCGTACCAACTTCGAATATTTGACACTACCCATACTTACCCGTGTTTCATTCGGAAAAAAAGTCAAATTCTTTGCTAATCTCGGTCCGTATTTTGGGTTCTTGATAAAACAAACTTTTGTGACCGAAGGAACTGAGCAGTTCCCTGGTGGAACCTCAGACAACACCGAGAACGACAAAAGATTTGATGCTGGACTATCGGGAGGGATTGGTGGTAGTGTGACAGTTAAAGGTAGGCTTATTATTACGTTGGAAGCACGACATAATCTTGGGTTGTATAACGTGAGTAAAGTTCCTGTTGCAAATGACGGCTCTATTCTGACCAACTCAACTAATTTGTTGATTGGTATTGCTTATGGACTTGGAGCAAGAAAGGAAGATAAACCATAAAAAAAACGTGTTACAACACCAACTATAAAAATAGGGCGTGAAGTGTTTGCCGCAAGTTCATCACGGTTTGCAGTTTTCGGTTTCGGGCGAAAGGACGAAGGTGTTAAAGCCCTATTTTTATAGCAGTAAAACGTTGGGCTTCATGTAAAAATGCCGACACACAAGCAAAGAGTGCTATCGCACACATTGCTTTTTTGCCAGCTCGCTAACAAAATAAAATTGTGAGTAATTCGACAGACTAAGACACGGAAAAAATGAAGCAATTGGGTAACTTGCAACACTGAATAAGGACAGAGTAAAATGGAGTTAAAGGAAAAAATTACAGTAGAAGAAGTCAACGGCAAAACATTCAAAATCAGAATGATTGAGGCTTCCGAATACGGTAAAGCCGCCTTTACTCATTACCTACACAACCATAAAAATGGAGTTTCCAGTTTTTATAAAGAGGAAGCTATCAACCACGTTAAGCAAGCTTTAGAGTATAAATTCCCCGAAGACAGAATCACAAGTAAAGCCGCGGAAGAAGCTTTGCAATACATGATTTTTGACTTTCAAAAAGAAATTCCTTTTCCTGCACCGACAAAACCAAAGTTCAAATTCATTGACTTGTTTGCAGGAATCGGTGGTTTTAGATTAGCAATGCAAAATCTTGGAGGCAAATGTGTTTATACAAGCGAATGGGATGAGCAAGCTAAAAAGACTTATCAAGCCAATTTTGGTGAAGTTCTATTTGGAGACATTACGAAAGGGGAGACTAAAAAATTCATTCCAGATAATTTCGATGTTTTGGAAGTTCCATTATTTGGTCGGTCATTCCGTTCCAATCTTTTTGCTCGTTCCTCACAAAAAGGATTTCCACTTCAATCCCTAACGCAAATAGGAGCATAGAATGTCAAGAAATAATTGGACAAGAGAGGAAACGATTGTTGCATTTAATGTCTATTGTAAAATACCATTTAAGGCAAGTAGTAAAACAAATCCAACAATAATAAAATATGCGAACATTATTGGTAGGAGTCCTTCAGCATTAAACATGAAAGTTGGAAACTTTGGAAGACTTGACCCACAATTAAAGAAGCAAGGAATTGTTGGTTTAGCTCACGGAAGCAAAATGGAGGAGGAAGTTTGGGAAGAGTTTAATGGTAATTGGGAAAAGCTTGTTTATGAAAGTGAAAATTTAATCTCAAGATTTGCTCATAACCCCCTTGAAGAAATATCGGAAATTGAAATAGAAGATTTACGAGAAGGTATTGAGAGAGAAACAATTATAAAACAACGAGTTAATCAGGGGTTCTTCCGTTCAACTGTTCTTTCTTCATATTATTTTAAGTGTTGCATAACAGGTTTATCTATTCCTGATTTTTTAATTGCAAGTCATATAGTTCCTTGGTCTATAAATACTGAACATAGATTAAATCCTAGAAATGGACTTTGTCTAAATTCTATTCACGATAAGGCATTCGATAGAGGCTTTATTACAATTACACCTGATTTTACTGTTAAAATTTCAAGAGATCTTAAATCTTTTGCAAATGAAAAAGCCGTAAATGACTTTTTTGTAAAATTTGAAAATCACAAAATAAATCTTCCTGACAAATTTTTGCCGTCAAAAGAATTTCTAGATTATCATCAACAAAATATTTTCAAGAAATGAAACATTCTGTTAGAGTAATATTTGGAAAAGAACAAGTTATTAAAGTCTATAATGATGTCCCCTTAACCGAAGCAGAACAAAGCCTTTTTGTTAAGGAATATAAGTTTGACACATTAGTAGAAAAACTTGCCTTCATAAAAGGTTTGAACGAAGCTAATGGTTGGGTAGAGTTTTGTATTCCTGAGTTGGAACTGCGTGAGGGATAGTAGCGAAAAGACCACAGCGAGGAACGAGCGAGGACTTGTAGCGGATAGCCCGACCCTATAGGGGCACACCCTAAAAATCTTTAATAGCAGATTTGGTTATAAATAATTCCTGATCATAGAACAGCGAATGCTGTGGTATGCGGTGGAATGGGCAGAGAACGTAATCTAGTTTATGATGACAGACTTGAAGACTTTACTCCTGTAACTCATATCAAAGGTGAAGTTAACAGACAAGGAATTAGAAAAATGACTCCAAGAGAATGGGCAAGACTTCAAGGATTTCCAGACAACTTTTTAATTCCAGTAGCCGATGCTTCTGCATATAAGCAATTTGGTAATTCGGTTGCAGTGCCAGCTATTCAAGCAACCGCTAATGAAATAATTAAAAGAATGATGACTCATGCTTAAAGAACTTGGAATTGTAATAGGTGATGACACCAAAGCAGGAAACATATTTGAAAGTTTGTTTTCCGATTTTATGGACTTTGAGTATGAGAAGCCTTCTGAATATATCAAACATTTTTGGGACAAGTATGAAAGTCAAGATGACCGAAATTCAAACTTGAACGGTAAAATGTTCGAGTATATACTAGCTTCATTGTGCATCAGAGAAGGTATTTTACCGCTTTACTTAAGTGCTAAAGTTGCTTTTGTTCCAAATGTAATTTATGACCTCATGTTTTACACCAAAGAACGTGGGCCAATTTGTTGGAGTGTCAAAACCAGTTTGAGAGAACGCTATAAACAAGCCGATCTTGAGTCAATTGCACTAAAGTATGTCCATAGAAAGGCCTTAAGTTATCTAATTACGTTAAGTGATGAAGCTAAAGGAGTTGTAACTATTCAGAGCAATAAATTTCATCAAAAATTTGGATCGTAACAAAGATTGTCGGATCTTGTTGCGGTTATGGACAAGGATGCGATCATACTGGATCTGATTGCTCAGGTGAATGAGTTGAAAA
>Ga0316208_1001430_pt1 | contig 22447 bp, 19 predicted proteins | sample 3monopyrite_MG_FD_204944 | JGI IMG/M metagenome (GOLD analysis project Ga0316208, IMG submission 204944) | Microbial mat bacterial communities from mineral coupon in-situ incubated in ocean water Damariscotta River, Maine, United States -... | ecosystem: Environmental > Aquatic > Marine >... | reverse complement strand
AGTGTAATCTACCATGTGCAAGGTTATTGCGTAAATATACGATATTCCTTGCGTAAAAACAATGCTTTTTGCCCTTTATTTTACTGATTTTTAAGTAGATAGCTTAATATGAGGAAACCCTAACTACAAAAGTGCTGTATTTGGGTTTTGTTTTGGTTCCGTTGCTCATTCTTGTTCCGATGCAAAAATTGGGATTGTTTCATGAGGAATGGGTGCTTAACGGATACATTAGTTCTTTCTGGTGGATTAGTGGGGTAACAGCCATAGTGTTTGCATATCTGATGGGTTACGTCCGTCATTTAAACCGAAATGAGCAGGCTGAGGAAAAAACCATTTGGAAGATAGGTTTCGTACTCTTCTATTTTCCAGTAATGCTCGGTTATTGGTGGCGTTACATTAGAAGTGCCTAAACAGACTGCGGAGTTTAGAATGGTTAATCTGTTTTTATCAAAACGCGAGACTTGTTGAGCTGTCCGATGCGTAATGAAGCGAAGTAAATACCCGACCGGAGCGTGCTCACGTCTATGTTTTCAGTCCGATGAACGATTGTTTTCAGTACAACCCTTCCCGATATGTCGGTAATGCGTAGTGCTATCGGTTCTGTTAATACGTCAGTCAACCGTACGGTTAGCTGTTCGGTAAACGGGTTGGGGTAGATATTCCAAGCTACAGATGTTTCTATATCGTTGATTCCCACGTTGGCATTTCCATTAAAATCGGCACGGATAACAATCACATCTTCTGAGTTGTTCACATCCGCCTTGCCGCAAACAACAATCTGGTTGCCGTCAATCTGAACTTCGTAGCCCGTTTCACCTCTTACGTTGCCGAAATAGCTTGTCCAGATTTCATCACCATTTGCATCTATTCTGATAAGGGCAAGATCGCGGAAGTTGGAGGTGTCTGCCTTATATGCCGAGCCAGTAAGCACGGCTCCGCCATCTGGCATTGTGGCTATATCGTATCCTAATTCGCTGCCATTGCGACCAAAGTCGGTTGCCCAAACCAATTGCCCACTGGCATCAATCTTTATGGCCAGTAAATCCAAACCTCCAGAGCCGATAGCGTTTGATGTTCCTGCGATGTAGAACCCTCCCGTAGGAATTTCGGCAATTGACTCGCCAAATTCGATTCCTGATGAAGGATATTCTTCTTGCCATTGGATGTTGCCGTCTAAATCGGTCATCAATGCAAAGACATTATCGATAGAACCCGAATTAACGGAGCCTGTGATGACAATTCCATCGGTGAGCAAGGCCATTTCGCGCGGTGATTCACCGCCTGCAAACGGGTCAACGAGCTTTGTCCAAACCGTATCTCCTGTGGCACTGAAGCGCACAAGCATGTTGGTTTTTGTGGATGAATTTTCGAAGGTGCTGAGGACGATGGCGCCATTGTCGGGCATCGGTATCACATCCTTGGCCTCGGCATCTTGAAGAAACTCATGGGTCTGCTGATAAACGGACAGCCCGTTGGTCTCGTTGTACTCAGCTACCACAATTCCGAAGTTTTGATTGGGTACGTCATAATCGTAACCCGACACAAACACGTTTCCGTTGGGAAGGTGGCATATGGTGGTGCCGTAAAGCTCTGCGTTGCTGTTAAGCTGGCGGTTCCATTGTTCGTTGCCATCGGCATCTACTTTCAAGAGATATCCGGTACGTTTAAAGGATGTAGTCTCGTAGCGGTCGCCAATGGTGATTACGGAGCCATCGTCTAAAACGACCATATCAAAGGCACGTTCTTCTGCATTTGCCGTGCCGTACGTGTTAAAAAAGAGGCTTTGGGAGAAAGTGAAAAAGGGAAATAGAAAAAAGAATAAAGTGATGATGAGGCGCATGGGGTTGCTGATGTTAACTGGAGAAACGAATATACGGACAGGAAGAGGTTTAAATAGTGGGCCGCGTGAAGGATGGAAGCGGCATCCTTTTTTGAGAAACAAAAAAGATACAGCGGACGACCTGACCCGATTGTGGGAGGAAATTGGGGTAGGCGAGGGGCACGCCCAAATTATCATTTGTTATTGTGCAATTTGAGCATGAAAAAAGCCGCTTTTCTGAGTTGAAAATGTGTATTGCTATTAACTGAGGGTTCTTCTATATTTGCACGCTCTTAAAACAGAGGTAAAATTTTACACATTATATAATGCAAAACAAAGGCGGTATAAGGGTTTTCGCCATTTTACTCGGTCTGGTATGTCTTTACCAGCTTTCTTTTACGGTTGCTACGCGAATGGCGGAAGCGACTTACGAAGAGATGAGTTTGACGAATCAAGAAGATGCAGATAAGTATTTGGAGGATTACACCTTTAACATGCTTGTGAAGGAGTATTCTTACATGGAATGTAAGGAGCGAGAGTTGAACCTCGGTCTTGACCTAAAGGGCGGAATGAACGTTACCCTGGAGATTTCTCTTCAGGAAATGGTGAAATCGCTTTCTAACAACAGTCCTGATTCAACCTTTAATCAAGCGATTGCAAACGCTTCGAAAAAGTTACCGACTTCCAACTTGGATTTCGTGACACTTTTTGGTCAGGAGTTTGAAGCTATTGACCCGAATGCACGCTTGGCATCGCCCGCAATTTTTGGTTACACGTTAAAAGATAAGATTACGGGAGATGCTTCAAACGCTGAGGTTATTGAAGTAATTAAGGCTGAGAAAGAAGCTGCCATTGGGCAGGCATTTGAGGTTCTTAGAACACGTATTGACAAGTTTGGTGTAACACAACCAAACATTCAGCGATTGGAAGGTAGCGACCGAATTTTGGTTGAATTGCCAGGTGTTAAGGAACCAGATCGTGTAAGAAAACTCCTACAAGGAACTGCTAAGTTGGAGTTTTGGGAAACCTATGAGAATACGGAGGTTTATGGTTATTTGGCCGAAGCCAATAAAATCATCAGAGATATTGAAGCAGGTGAGGAGGTAGTTGATACAACGGCAGTTGCTGCTGATGAAGACGTAGAGGAAGCTCCTGAAGAAGTGGCAGAAGAAGATACCACAAAATCATTGACAGACCTCTTTGGTGGAGCGGATTCTACGGATTCTGCACTTGGCCAAGAGTCTATCGAAGATTTGCAGAAGAACAATCCGTTGTTTTCGGTTCTTTCTCCTGCAGCATCTCAAGAAGGACTTTATCCTGGCCCCGTTGTTGGTTACGCATCTATTAAGGACACAGCCAAAGTGAACAAGTACTTGGCAATGGATCGTGTGCGAACAATTTTCCCACGTGATTTGAAATTTTACTGGACGGTTAAATCACTCGACCCGAAAGACCCAGCACAGGTGCACCAATTGGTTGCTATACGTGTAACGAGTCGTGATGGTGAACCACCATTGGACGGAGCGGCTATATCTGATGCTAATAAGGATTTTGGTCAGTTTGGTGCCTCTCCAGAGGTTTCGATGATGATGACTCCTGATGGAGCAAATGCATGGAAGCGACTAACAGGCGAGAACATCGGCAAGTCAATTGCCATCGTTCTTGATGATTATGTGTATTCATTCCCAACGGTACAGGGCGAGATAGGCGGAGGCCGTTCTTCCATCACCGGGAACTTTACTATCAATGAAGCCGAAGATTTAGCAACTGTACTGAAAGCGGGTAAACTTCCTGCTCCTGCACGAATTGTTGAGGAAGCTGTTGTTGGTCCAACATTGGGTCAGGAGTCAATCATAAATGGTGGATTTGCATTCATCGGATCTGTGGCGCTGGTACTCATCTTTATGCTTTTCTACTACGGAACAGCTGGTTTGGCAGCAAACATTGCCATGTTGGCAAACATGTTTTTTGTATTCGGAGTTCTTGCTTCTCTTGGAGCGGTTCTTACGCTTCCCGGTATTGCAGGTATCGTACTTACCATCGGTATTTCAATTGACTCGAACGTTCTAATCTTTGAGCGTATTCGGGAGGAAGTTGCCAAAGGAACTGGAATGCGATTGGCGGTATCGCAGGGTTATAATGCGGCCTACTCTGCCATTATTGACTCCAACGTTACATCGTTGCTTACCGGTATCATTCTGTATGTGTTCGGTAGTGGTCCGATTCAAGGCTTCGCAACCACATTAATCATCGGTATCTTCTGTTCACTATTTGCATCCATCTTTATTACTCGATTAATCTTTGAAGGAAGGCTGAACGCCAAGAAGGTAGTTACAGTTGGAACGGCCATGACCAAGAATGCTTTCAATAATGTGAATATCGACTTTGCTGGCAAACGTAAGATTGCTTATCTATTCTCTGGTACGGTAATCATCCTTGGTATTGTTTCTATGGGTGTTAGAGGCTTCAACTATGGAGTTGATTTCTTAGGAGGTCGCTCTTACATGGTTGAGTTTGATAGTGATGTGAACACGAGTGATTTGAGCGATGCGCTTCAAGGAGCTTTTGATGGAAACGCACCAACGGTGAAAACCTTCGGGGCTGATAACCGCGTAAAAATCATTACTGCTTACAGAATTAATGATGAAGGAGAAACGGTTGATGATGAAGTTCAGGCTGCACTACTTGCAGGACTTGCTCAGCTAGGAGACAACCCAAGTGAGATTATGAGTTCTCAGAAAGTAGGGCCAACCATTGCAACCGATATTAAGCGTTCGGCATTGCTGTCTATCGTATTCTCTTTGATTGCTATTTTCCTATACATCTTGCTTCGATTTAAGAAATGGCAATACAGTTTGGGTGCGGTAATCGCCTTGTTTCACGATGTATTGTTCGTGCTGTCGCTATTCTCTTTGTTTCATGGATTGGCATGGTTTAGCATGGAGATTGACCAAGCCTTTATTGCAGCCATTCTAACGGTAGTTGGTTATTCGATTAACGATACCGTGGTTGTATTCGATAGAATTAGAGAGTTCCAGAACGAACACCAAGCAAAGAAGCATGCGCTTTCAAGTATTGTGAATAACGCATTGAACACGACTTTAAGCCGTACTATTATTACTGCGGTTACAACCTTTATTGTGTTGTTTGTATTGTTCCTAGCGGGAGGAGAAACAATTAAAGGCTTCACATTCGCACTGCTTGCTGGTGTGGTTGTGGGTACGTACTCATCCATCTTTATTGCAACTCCGGTTCTGCTGGAGCTGATAAAGGAAGAGCCTGTATCTGACAAGAAGAAAAAGAAATAATTAAAGAGGCTGTATCAAAAGTCAGAAAAGCGTCATTGCGAGGGAAGAATAGTCTGCCCCGATACTTTCGGGGACCATGGCAATCTGCCGATAGGGAGTCAAAATTTGGGAGAGATTGCTTCCCGATTCGTTCCTCTCGGTGGCAATGACAAGTTTTGAGACAGCCTTTTTTACATTTACAGCATGAATTCTGTTTTACTCTTTTTGAATTTTGGTGGAGGCGAGATTATCGTTGTCCTGCTAGTTGTGCTGTTGTTCTTCGGGTCTAAGAAGATTCCAGAATTGGCGCGTGGGTTAGGAAGAGGCATGCGTGAGTTTAAAGATGCCACTAGTGGCGTACAGCGCGAGATTGAGGATAGCATGAAAGATGTTGTGCCAAAGAAAACGGTTCCGAAGCCAACTCAGCCTTCGGAATCGAAACCGAGAGAAGAACAACCTAAGTAAAGCTTACATCAGACCCGAAGGGGTCTTTTTTGTTTTTAAGCGGAGAGAACTCGATAGGTCATAAACCTACTGCGGCCCCACTTTCGTGAAGCCACAGCCAAACCAAATGAAAAATCACTACCAGAACCGTGGTTCCAAAAGCTTACACCGAAATTACAGGGTGAGGTAAAACGCAAATGCTAATAAGTGCCAAATTCTCTTAATTGGTATTAAACCCAGATTATGCAGTAGAACTTCGTGATGAGGGTTGAAACTACAATAAAATCTAGTGTTTTACGGATTCCAGCATAGCACCGCTATGGTGAAATTCGAAAATACAGCGAAGCGTTTGATTTTGCAGTAGTTTCAAGAAGTAATAGATTTTCTATTGCATAATCTGGGTTAAATTGAATACGAACCCAGCAGTAAAACTGGGTTCTCCATCAGCTTTTTGAAGGTCTTGAGAAACTTGGCGCCTGACGCTCCATCAACTACACGGTGGTCGCAAGACAAGGTTACTTTCATTACGTTGCCTGGAACGATTTGACCATTCTTGACAATCGGAGTTTCTTCAATTCCGCCAACAGCCATAATGCAGCTGTCAGGCGAATTGATGATGGCTGTAAACTCGTCAATTCCGAACATTCCAAGGTTCGAAACGGTGAATGTGTTGCCTTCCCAATCTGCTGGTTGTAGCTTTTTGTCATTGGCACGAAGAACAAAGTCCTTGACTTCGCTGGATATTTCTCCTAACCGTTTTGTGTCTGCGAATCTTACCACAGGAACCAAAAGTCCGTCTGGAACAGCTACTGCCACACCAACATGAACATGATGATTGTACCGAATGCGGTCTTCCATCCAAGCCGCATTGACTTGCGGGTGTTCTTTCAGTCCAACTGCACACGCTTTTACGATGAGATCGTTGAACGATATTTTAACCTTAGATACGCTATTAATGCTATCTCGAGCATCCATCATAGCATCCATGTCAATCTTCATGGTCAGATAGAAATGTGGAGCTGAAAATTTGCTCTCGCCCAATCTGCGTGCAATCGTTTTTCGCATCTGAGAAACTTCTTCCTCATGGAAACCCTCAATTTGATTTCCTGATGAGAAACCAACTCTAGGTTGGTATGCTTCTACATCTCGTTTGATGACTCTTCCTCCGTCACCACTTCCTCCAACTAATGAAATATCTATGCCTTTATCCGAAGCTAGTTTCTTCGCTAACGGAGAAGCTTTTACTCTTCCGTTAGAAGATACTGGAGCTTGAACAATTGGTCTTGAAAGTTCGGCCACAGCCGCTTTTGGCTTTTCTGCAACGGGTACTGGTTTTACCTCAGAAACTTCTTCTTTTATCGCTTCCTTTTCAGCCTTGGCCGGAGCAGTTGCTTCAGCATCTAAAAGAGGCTGAATGTCTTCGCCTTTCTCACCAAGAATGGCAAGTATGGAATCGATTGGGGCGGCTTTGCCTTTTTCTACACCGATGTACAGAAGAGTTCCGTCTTGAAACGATTCGAATTCCATGGTAGCCTTGTCAGACTCAATTTCTGCTAACAGTTCTCCCTCCGCAACTTGATCTCCAACTTTCTTGTGCCACTCAGCAATGACTCCTTCGGTCATGGTATCACTCAGCTTTGGCATTCTTACAATCTCAGCCATGTTAAAATAGTATTAAGGGGTAAGTAATGAGTGGTAAGGTTAAATATCAGCTTTTGTTTATGGAGTTTATAAGGTCTCTAATAATCGTGGATATTTCTTGTGGTTGGGACAATAGCTTCCTTTTCTTTTCGTCAGAAATGTAATCCAATCTTGATGCTAAATAAACCATTGACCTCACCTCACTACAGGATGCAATCGCAATGTAAAGAAAGCGTGAAAAATCAGCGTTTGAACTTCTATCAAAACCCTCGGCAATGTTATTCGAAATTGAAACAGCGGCACGGCAAATCTGGTCTCTAAAACCGTAGTCTTTCAAGTCTCGAAATGTTGAATAAACATCAACGGCTAAATTTTGTGCTTTTTGACATGCAAAGATATCCTCAAACTTCTGTATTGCCATTTCCTATTCCACTTATTACTTACTCCTTTTTCACTCTCTAATAAACGGATAATCAGTTTGTGCATAAACGTCTTCGTACAAATCTTTTCCTTCTGGAAAAGGCGATTCTTCAGCAAACTTTACGCATTCAGCAATTTCCGTTTTTACACGTGCTTGAATTGCTTCCAAATCATCCTCCGAAGCAAATTTATTTTTGATGATTACTTCGAGAATTTGCTGTATCGGGTCTTGCTTTTTGTACTCCTCAACTTCTTCTTTGGTACGGTACTTTGCAGGGTCAGACATGGAGTGACCTTTGTATCGATACGTCTTCATTTCCAATAAGGTTGGGCCTTCTCCTTTTCTTGCCCTAGACGCGGCTTTTTTAACGGCTTCATAAACGGCTTCAACATTCATACCGTCAACGGGCTCGCAAGGCATTTCGTAACCATGCCCAAGTTTGTAGAGGTCACTTATGTTGGATGTTCTTTCCACCGAAGTTCCCATTGCGTAGTGGTTATTCTCAATGATGAAAATGACAGGAAGTTTCCAAGTCATTGCCATGTTCATAGCTTCATGAAAAGCCCCTTGACGAGCAGCTCCATCACCCATATAGGTAAGAGTCACATTCTTGTCGCCTCGGTATTTATCTGCAAATGCAATTCCGGCTCCAAGCGGAATCTGACCTCCAACTATTCCGTGCCCACCAAAGAAGTTTTTCTCCTTTGAAAACATGTGCATAGAACCACCTTTTCCTTTTACTATCCCTGTCTTTTTGCCAAACAACTCAGCCATAATTTCCTTAGCTGAAACGCCAAGTGCTATTGGATGAACGTGGTCTCGATAGGCAGTTATGAACTTGTCGCCTTCTTCTGTTGCTTGAATGCTTCCAGCTAAAACAGCTTCTTGTCCAATATATAAGTGACAAAACCCACGAATTTTTTGCTGGATGTAAAGTTGTCCGGCTTTTTCTTCAAACTTGCGCCAAAGCAGCATGTCTTCATACCATTTTAGATAGGTCTCCTTTCCAAATTTCTTCTTCGTCATAACCTGAGTTTACATGCAAAAATAGAAGCCTCAATGTAACCACGAATTGATTACTAGCCTGCGTTCGCTTATTATTTGCAGGTTACTGGTCTTTTCTCAGAAATAACAAGATTCGACCCCGAAAGGTTTAGTCTCCCTTCAGGTATTCTGCTTCAAAGCCGAATGGAAGAAGTGCAGCGGAATCCTCAAAAATCCAAACAGTATCTCCTTGTCCGCCCAAAACGAGACGAATTGGTTTTTTCTGTTTGTTCTGATATTCCATAAGCACCTGTCTGCAATTGCCGCACGGAGACAAGGGTTCTGTAAGAACGGTTTTGGTCGTGTTTACTGTGATGGCCATCGTTTCAATAGGCTCATTCGGGTAATTTGTTGAAGCAGAGAATAAAGCTACGCGCTCGGCACAAAGCCCTGATGGATACGCCACGTTCTCTTGATTGGTACCTAATATGGTGGCTCCGTTGTGTAATCTTAAAGCAGCTCCAACAAAGAATTGCGAATAAGGGGCGTAAGCATTTTTAGATGCTTTTTCGGCTTCTCTCAATAAAGCCAAGTCCGACTCGGACAATTCATTTTTCTTAAGGGAAAGCCCCTTAACAGTAATAGAAAATTCAGCCATAATTATGTTGATGGGTTGTCATGCGAATGTAATGACACAATTTATAACCAGCGTTCGTTTTTCTATTGTCATTCCTAGGAACGAGGAATCTCTATTTGAATCTCTTTGGGATGCATCGTTCCTCAGCATGACAAATGCGATAGAAGGATATTTTCATTAGCCTTTCTGAATGAGAACGGTAGCATATGCGGCTATACCTTCTTGTCTTCCTACAAAGCCTATTTTCTCTGAGGTTGTTGCCTTAACTGACACTGCGTCTTCATCCACCTTCATAATTTCTGATAAAATGCTTTTCATTTCTTGGATGTGCGGATTGACCTTTGGTTTTTCCAGTACTACGGTACTGTCGATGTTTCCGATGGAATAACCTTTTTCCTCCAACAGTTTTACCACATCGCGAAGCAATATCTTGCTATCAATTCCTTTGTAATCTGCGGATGTATCGGGGAAATGAAAGCCAATATCCCGGAGGTTTGCCGCTCCCAGCAGCGCATCGCAAATGACGTGGATAAGCACATCTGCATCTGAATGGCCGACCGCGCCAAGTTCTGATGGAATCAACTTGCCGCCCAACCAAAGTTCTTTGCCGTTGGCAAGTTGATGTACATCATAGCCGAAGCCTACGCGAATGTTCATTTATTCAGAATTTTGAGAATCTGTGTCTGGAGTTCGGGTAAAATATTTTCTACTACACCCCAGACAGCCCAAGTATCAACTCCTATGTAATCATGGATGAGTTTGTCTCTCATACCTGCCATCTTTTTCCATTCAACATGCGGATGACTTCTACGAAAATCTTCATCGAGATTTTTTGTGGCTTCACCGATAATCTCAAAATTTCGGATTACCGCATCTTGAACAAGCCTGTTGTTTAGGAAATCTTGTTGATTCATTCCAGCTGTATATTTAACTATTTGAACAATACAGTCATGAATATGATGTATGTAAACAAGAGGGTCTTTTGGCATCAGACAATTCTAATCATGTCTCGCTCAACATATGGTCTTACGTGTGGACTCAAGGAACGATCGGTTACCAAATCCACCTTGATTCCGAGCAGTTCAGATAGTTCCTGCTCAAGACCGATGAGTTCAAAAAGGTCAACGGGTGTTCTAAAATCAACAAGCAAATCAAGGTCACTAGCTACATGCTCTTCTCCACGGGCATGGGAACCGAAAACGGCCACTAGTGTCGGGTCGAACCGTTGCATTACGCTACAAATCGTTTTCTGTTGCTGGGAAGAAATCATAGCCTAAAGTTAATCAACCAGGCGAAGTTATACGTTGATCAGCCTTAGCCGAATCCGACTCTAATCTGCATTAGTCTTCAGGAGCTGCGTTTTTCTCTTCATTTTGCTTCTTGAATGCCTCGAAGTCAAATGTCAACGTAAAACGCAATGTGTTTTCCAGTGGGTTTCGTTGTTGTGTTGGAATCAAATACGCAAAATCGAGTCCGAAAACGTTGTATTTAATACCGGCACCAATGGTGAAAAACTGACGAGCTCCCTTGGATGGGGCTTCATAAAAGTATCCTGCACGAACGGCAAACAATTTATTATACCAATACTCTAAACCAACTGCAAGGTTTATTTCGCGCAACTCTTCAGCGCTACCGCCTGGAGCATCTGCAAAGGAGGTGAACATTCCGTTAGGAACACTACGGTTTGGGTCTCTTCCAGCAATAATTTGCTGAAATGTTGGGTCAAGGTTTGAGGGGTTGTCTCTCTGTCCGATGGAGTCTCCTTGAGGAAGCTGGTCGTTTACATATTGGTTTTCGCCATACTGTGGAGGAGTTGGCACCATCAGTTTGTTGATGTCGAAATAGACTCCAATTGAATTCCGTTCATCGGCAAAGTATTTGAACCCAAGACCGAACCGAAAGTTGATAGGAATAAAGTCTTCTTCATTTGTCTGTGTGTAGGCAACTTTGCCACCAATATTGGAAATATTTAGGCCAGCAGTAAGCACGGTTTTCTTACCTGCAATTTCAATTTTCTCGGTTCTGTAATAGAATGAAATGTCGGCAGCTGCAGTTTGAGCTGCCTTTGTATCTGCACCACCAACGTTAATTCCACCCGTGAGGTTGGAGTATATGTAACGTAAGGAAATACCCCCTGAAAATTCTCGCGAAAGCTTTCTGGCGTAGCTTACATCCAGCGAGAACTCACTAGGTGTGAAATTACCGATGCTATTCCCGGTATTATCGGTGAACGCAATCTGTCCCAAACTGAAAAAACGGAGTGATCCCGAAAGTGTCTGATCTCCTCTTTTTCCAATTTTTCCGTAACCAGAAAGATACGCGAGGTTGATGTCTGGCACCAATGCTCTTAACCACGGTGTGTAGGAGAGCGAAAACCCCATTTTGCTATCAATAAAAGCCATTTTTGCGGGATTCCAATGGATGGATGAACCATCTGGGTCAGTAGCCGCCCCAACATCCCCCATGGCTCCAGCGCGTGCATCAGGAGAAATCATGAGGAATGGAACAGCAGTTGTAATGGTGTTGAGCTGAACTTCGTCTGCTCGCTGTCCTTGGCCAGAAGGAGTGGGGGTAGGGTTTTGTGAAAACCCCGTAGATGAAGCTAAAAGCATCACCAAAAATATTGAGCCGAAACTCTTTAAATTAAACATCATTTCTTTTTTGAGGGCTGCAAATATAGCCATTGTGTATAGTAAGAATTAGTTGAGTATAACTAACCTTTCAATCTGTTCTGCCGTCTGTCCGTCAGGCGTTTTAATTTTCAGATTATAGAGGTAAACACCCCTTCCTATTTTTTGCCCGTAGTCGTCTAGTCCGTTCCATTGTATGGGGTCGTTTCTAAAACCTTGGGAGAGGACGGTTTCGTTTATCGTTTTAACTAATTTTCCGGAAACAGTAAACACCTGAACTTGAACGTCTAAGCTGGTACAGGATTGGTTATGTTCAAACATAAAAGCCGTATTTGTTGTGAAAGGATTTGGGTAGTTGAGGACGTGGTTTAGAGCTAATTCTGCAGATTCGGACACAACGAATTCGGTGTATGCTTCGGAACTGTTGTTGTAAACATCCCAAATCTTTAGCTTTAGTGTGTGCGTTCCTTCGCTTAATTTGTTGAAAGGATAAACCACTTTTCCGCTTTGGTAGCTGTCTAGGTCTGCCTGATAGAAATCGTTGAGGTTGATAGTGCTGGTTGAATTATCATCTAGTACCGCTGTGATGTCATGACCAATTCCATTGCCAACCGTATTTACGCCATTTGTATCAGAAACTACTGCCAGCAACGATGGGCTTTCGTCAGTTGTACCGCCATAAGCAAAGCCTTCGTCATTCATAAATAGGTTAACCTCTGGGCCGTTTTTATCAGCCGAGGTGTTATTGCTAGAGCCTCCAATGATGAATTTTTCATAATATCCGCTGGCGTTTGTGCTGTTGTCTTCGGCATAGTAGCTTATACGCCCAAAATCGTAGGTGTAGGCAATGTCTTTGGGAACAACAAACGTGAAACGGAATTCACCGTTGGTTACGCTCGCCTTTCCCTTATATATAAGGTTTTTCTGTACACTAAACGCTCTCGGAGGCGATCCAGGGTCATTACCTAAAGTAGTCACGTTTGTGGCTTTATCAAACACGGTTGGATAAACCACTCCGTTAAAATCAGGCATTAGCTGTCCGTTTCTATTTTTCATTCTACCAGTAACAGTAACGAGTTGTAGTGCGCTTATTGTGTCAGTAAGAGAATTTACATCATCGCCATTAATAGTAAGCGTTTCTACATCATGTAAAGGGGATGCAAGCCGCTGAGCTGGATCTCCGAATAGACTGAAATTCCTGTTATTAATTCCACCACCACTTGCCACTTTAGTCATTCTAATAATATCGCCCATGGTTGGTGGTCCCCAAGGTTGTTCGGTTTGCAGTTTGAGGAAAAAATTCCGATTTAAAGTGAAGTTGGGTGAAGAATATACCAGTCTGGATGTGCTGAAAAGTGCGATTCCACCGCCATTGGGGTTTAAATGCACAATTTCCCCAGCGGAAATACGACTTGGGTCATCGTATCGGGTAAACTCGCAGGTTGCTGTTACAAAAACAAGTAGGTTCGAATAGTTTGTCCAACTGTTGATATCGGAAATACCCAATACACGTTCCAAAGCGAGACCTAACTCTCCACCATGCCCAGTATAATTAAAGATAAGGGCTCCGCGTTGCACTTCAGCGTTCATGGTTGCGTTGGCCTCTGGGTAGCGTTGCCCACCAGGAGTTGATTCTTGTACGTATGCATCGAAATAAATCTTGGTAAGGTTATATTCGGGATACATCGTATCAATCAAGTTGGCTAATTGATCTGCTTGATTAAGGTGCAGGTTATTGTCCTCATCATCAGCCATGAATGCAATGCGATTACGCCAATCAGGAGAGGTGATTGTGGCAGTACCGTCTGCACATGCTGCGAGTGCTGCTGCATCTAATTCGGGAGTACCCAATTGCTCGTATCTGTAGATTTTGTCAACCAACACGCGGGCGTCCTCAATTGTACGTGCAACAAACCTACCAATGCCAACATCCAAGGCATCTGTAGAGGTCCAAGCACCTTCGTCTGGATCCAAAAGTCCGAAATAATCATCGGAAGCATAGGTTATAGTGGGAGAAAGCGATTGTACAGATTCGTATGTTGGAACGTAGTTGGTGTTCTCGGGCAACCTGTCTTTGTAATCATAAGACGCATCGCCAAACAGAAGAAGATAGCGGGGATAATCTTCCCAACTGATACTTCGATTATAGAACATGCGCATAAAGTCGCGTATTGCCGATATGTCTTGAGCTCCAGAAGAGAACTCATTATATATCTGTTGTGGTGTTACTATATGTACAGAAAGTGGGTTTGTTTCACTCTCCTGATGAAAGGTTGCTAATCGTTCTGCCTCGCTTAAAAAATTGGGATGGCAAACAATAACCATGTTTGCTTGGCTGAGTGCATGTAGATTTTGATTTTCTATCTGTCCGATTGGATTTACGGTATAGAATGCGCCTCCGTTGAATGCGATAAACTGCCTAAGTGAATCTGTTTCTACCTTAAAACTGGCTACTGACCCTTGTTGGTTTAGCGAGCGCTGCGAAACGTTGGTCGGGTCGGTTATTTCCCAAATACGAACAGAACTGTTTGCGTTGGAAAGTTGGAACTCCGAAATATTTCCGGCCCCTACCGATTCTAAGTTTCTGAAGGCCATTTGCCCTCCGGCCATGGAGAGGCTACGTTTCACAATCACATCGATGTAATCTAGCCATCCTACGGCACTTGGAACTCCACTTTTATTATATGTTATAGCTACGCTTGTGTTCCCAGAAGCGAGTTGAACCTCAGAACACGTTGTTTTAGCTACGGCAGTTGCCGCATAAACACCAGAAGTGCCTGCAATAGACTCGCCATTTACTGCGGTGTTACCGTTTACCTTAACCGAGAAGGTGGTCGCGGACGAATGTCTTGCTAAAAACTTTGTGGAAACGTATCCGACTTCTCCTGGAAGAACATTCGAAAAACCGAAATCAAAACTGTAAGACGTTTGAATGTCAAAAACTTCCCCAAACCATTCTCTTCCGGTTTTAATGAGATTGACATCATCGGCTTCATGAAACTGATGGTCGGTAAATGAAGTGACGGTTTTGTTCGCCACTCCGTTGGCTGAATTAACCGAAGCTATACGCCTTCCCATTCCTCTATCAACCGTGATAAAATAATAGGCTTCATCAGAATAAACGTTGTATTCGTGCCTAAACAATCCACAACTAGTGCTGTCTTGCACCCAAGAATGTGGTCCTTTCGCATAAAAAACGATGTAGTCACCCGTATCAAAACTCCCGTCTGCTTCTCCTACAACTTCAATGGCATTTTGTTGTAAATCGTCATGCCTAAAAGCACTATTTGCATGAGGCAACATACCGCCACCGTTACCATATACATTCAATCTCCTCGGGTCAATGGAGTTTACATCCATTCCCATCGCTTCCAAATCACTATAAGTAACACGGTACAGACCATCTTGACCAATACCTAATTTATACCAGTTTCCAGTTGATAAAACCGAAGTAGTTGCATTTGAGGCTGTGGCTGCTTTGGGTCTTCCATAGGGCTTTTGTGTCTTTTTTAAATTAAATCCAACAAGCTTTTCGAGCTGTCCAGTAGTTCCATTTTTTCTAATGGGGACAAAGGAAATACGCACATAATCTTGCTTCATTTCAGTGTACCGTTCCGTGGCAACCTCGATGGAAGAAGCAAAAGAAATTCCCATCACTGCTTCTTTCTCTTTTGAGCTAAGGGGTTCAAATCTCAGGTCTTCAAGTCTTACTTGAGTCGTTGTGTTCGAAGAAACCTTATTGTTTTCGATAAAATATGGAAGAGATTTCTCGCCCAAAAAAACAGCACCTTTAAAAAAGAGGTACGTTCTAGCTGAACCGTCATACTTAACCTCTGTAGTAGGTTCTTCCCACAAAAGGGTGTGGTTTAAACGGGCTTGAAATGTACTAGAACTAGTTAAACCCCTGTTCGTTTGCCGAACTTGGGCTTTGATTCCATTGGATATCATCAATACAGATAACCCAAGAGCATAAAATTTCAATAAATTTTTCATTGTTTTTTGGGAGGATTCATTACGTTCGTAATCTTAACAAATGTCATAATCATAATAATGCATGTAGGTCTTCCGTTTGACCTTTGAACCAACGGATTTACCATGAAACAGCGGCAAAACGACAGAGGTTCAAAAATATTGTACAAAAACAACAAATTAAATCTACTTTGTTGTCAAGAATTCAAACTAAATTTATTCGTATTATTGTCATTTAAATTTCAAAAACCCAGAATGCTGAAGCGGTTTTTCGTTGCCTTTGTGTTGGTACTTGTAGGGAGTTGGACGGCCAGTGAAGCAGTAGCTCAGGATCCACAGTTTAGCCAATTCTACGCTAACCCACTTTACTTGAACCCGGCTTTCGCTGGGTCAAAAAGATGTCCGAGGGTTACCATGAACTATAGAAATCAGTGGCCAGCTATTTCGGGCACGTTTGTTACCTATAGTGCCTCTTTTGATGTGGACGTGAATGCCCTTCATGGCGGCCTAGGAGGCTATTTTATGGCAGATAGAGCTGGTGAGGGAACGCTAAACAGCTTTGAAGGCTCGCTTATTTATGCGTATCGCATGAATGTTACACGTAAATTCTCACTTCGAGTTGGGGCTCAGGCAACGGTCGTTCAACGAAGTATTGATTGGGAAAAACTGACATTTGGGGACATGATTGACCCCCGTTACGGATTTGTCTATCCAACGCAGGAGATTGAACCAAACACAAACAAAGTATTTGCCGATTTTTCTGCTGGAATCATTGGTTACACAGAAAACTTTTTTGTCGGTTTTTCTGCTAGCCACTTAACCCAACCAGACGAAGGGTTTAATGGCATAAGTAAACTGCCACTTAAGCTTACTGGGCATGCGGGCGTAAATATTTACTTTGGAAAAAGGAGAGAACAAGCAAAGAAATGGAATCTTTCTCCAAACATTCTCTACCAACAACAACAAGATTTTCAGCAACTTAATTACGGGTTTTACCTGTCTAAAGGATTTATTGTAGGTGGGCTTTGGTTTCGTCAGAGCTTCAATAATCCAGACGCATTTATTGCTCTTATCGGATTTCAGCAAGGAGCATTTAAGTTCGGCTATAGCTACGATTTAACGGTTTCGTCTCTCACCAACAGTACAGCTGGTTCGCATGAGTTTTCTTTGGGGCTTCAGTTTGGGTGCAAGAAGCCGAAGAAGAAGTTCAGAGCCATCGATTGTCCATCGTTCTGATACAATAACGTAACCAGATACTCGTTTTTGCGTTCAAAGCATGTTCCGAAACAACATAGTCATGAGAAATAGTAAGATAAACAGTTTCAAAATAGTAGGCCTTTTTGTTGTGGTCACCGTGTTCTTAGGTGCTTGTCAGAAAGAGCGGTCAACCACCACAGGTTGGAATCAAAACGACCCTAAGAACGGTGGTTTTGAAGTGGCTCCGTGGGAAGGACAGGAAACAGGGCCAGGGCTTGTCTTTATTGAGGGCGGTACATTCTCAATGGGTCGAGTAGAGCAGGATGTGCGGTATGATTGGGATAATATTCCAAGAAGAGCTACGGTTTCTTCTTTTTATATGGATGAGACGGAGGTAACCAATGTAGATTACCGCGAATATCTTTATTGGGTTACGCGTGTTTTTTCAGCTAGCTACCCCGAAGTTTACAAACGAGCACTTCCTGATACGTTGGTATGGAGAAGTAAACTTGGATTTAACGAGCCATACGTTGAATTATATCTTAGACACCCTGCGTATAATTATTACCCGGTAGTTGGTGTAAATTGGTTGCAAGCAACGGATTACTGTGCTTGGAGAACAGATCGTGTAAACGAAATGATTCTTATTCGTGAGGGCATTCTGCAAACGAATCCTAATCAAGTAGACGAGGATAACTTTAACACAGATGCTTATTTGGCAGGCCAGTATGAGGGTCTAATTCGTTCAGACCTTATTGACTTAGACCCGAATAAGGATACGAGAAAAGTTCGTATTGAGGACGGAATTCTTCTTCCGAGATACAGACTTCCTACAGAAGCTGAATGGGAATTTGCAGCTTTGGGTCTTGTTGGCAATACAGTGTTTGAACGTGTAACCGAAAGACGGCTTTATCCTTGGAACGGTGCTTACATGCGTAATGCAGATGACCGGTACAAAGGAGAGATGATGGCCAACTTCAAGCGAGGAAAAGGGGATAACATGGGAGCAGCAGGTTTCCTAAACGATCGTGCGAATATTCCTACTGATGTTGCTTCGTACTGGCCAAACGATTATGGTCTTTATTGTATGGCTGGTAACGTAAACGAATGGGTTAAAGATGTTTATCGTCCATTAAGTATGGAAGACGATGATGATTTTAATATGTTTAGAGGTAACGTGTTTAAAACACAATTACGTGAGGAAGAAGGTGAAATTGCTGAGAAGGACAGCCTAGGCAGAATCATTTGGAGAGATGTGAAAGAAGAGGAAAACACGCAACGAAGAAACTACAAGAAATCTGACAACATCAATTTCCTTGATGGAGATTATTCTTCATCTATCTTTTATAGTAATGATGAGTACAATGGAAGTGGAGAAAAGGCCAAGAAAAGAATGTATGAGTGGGGCGCAACTTCATTGATTAATGATGAAGCTCATGTTTACAAAGGAGGTTCTTGGAAAGATAGAGCATACTGGCTAGTACCTGGTACAAGACGTTACCTAGATGCTGAACAGTCAACAGACGACATTGGTTTCCGTTGTGCAATGGTTCGTGTTGGAACTCAAACACAAGGAATGTAAATATTTGATAACTAGTTGAAAGACCCCAAGTCATCATGGCTTGGGGTTTTTTACTTTACAACCATGGATATTACACAGTTGTATGAGCTTTTTAAAGAGCATCTGGTTATCTGTACAGATAGCCGGAAAATAACCCCTGATTGTATTTACGTTTCATTGAGAGGAGAGAACTTTGATGGAAATTCTTTTGCCATTGAAGCATTGAAAAAGGGCGCATCGTACTCAATTACTGATGATAAAACTTTGCCTAAGGTTGATGGTCTTATTAGAGTTGAAGATGGCCTGAAAACCCTGCAAAATCTTGCAGCCTATCACCGACATCAATTTGACATTCCTGTAATCGGAATAACCGGTTCAAACGGAAAAACCACAACCAAAGAATTGATGCTTTCTGTGCTCAGTCAAAGGTTTAATGTATTGGCCACCGTTGGCAATTTTAATAACCACATTGGCGTGCCTTTGACCTTGTTTAAGTTGAATTCTGAGCATGAAATTGCTATTATAGAAATGGGGGCCAGTAGGCAAGGAGAGATTAAGGAACTGTGTGATATTGCTGACCCGAACTATGCACTTATTACAAATGTTGGTAAGGCTCATTTAGAAACAATGGGTGGTTTAGAAGGTGTGCTTAAAACCAAAACAGAATTGTTTGACCATATCCGAATTAATGGAGGAAGTCTGTTGGTTCGTAGCTGTGATAAGCTACTTGTTGGGAATATTGATGGAAAAGAAGCATTCTACTATGGTACATTACCCACGGATGATGTTCAAGGACGCATTGTTCGAGATGGGAATTTCGTTTCCATTCAATGGAAACGCAAAGACACAACCAGCACTATGGATGAAGCAACTGTTGTTAAAACTAGTCTTACGGGAACTTACAATTTGCCTAATATCATGGCAGCCGTAGCAACTGGAATTGTATTTGGGCTTTCAGATAATGAAATCGCCAAAGGAATTTCTGCGTATAAACCTTCGAACAATCGATCGGAGGTTCGGAAAAAGAATTCGAACACGTTCATTCTGGATGCATACAATGCTAACCCAAGTAGCATGGAAGTGGCAATTACCAACCTGATTAGTTCTGATGGAGAAAATCATTCCGTCATTCTTGGTGAAATGTTAGAAGTAGGAGGTACAAGTACTGAGGAACACAAGAATATTTGCAATCGTTTGCAACGACTTTCTTTGAAAACGGTGTGTTTGGTTGGGAAAGAATTCCTTCAATTTGAGAAAGACTTTTCGTTTCGCTTTTTTGAAAACGTAGATAAGCTTAACGAATGGTTATCAGTTAATCCATTCGAAAACGAAACTGTGCTTATAAAAGGTTCACGAGGAAATAAGTTGGAAAAAGCTGCAGAACTGCTTTTAGCTTAATCCTTAGTAACAGCTCTGGAAATGACAATCTTCTGAACTTCAGAAGTTCCTTCATAAATCTGCGTAATCTTAGCATCGCGCATCAAACGCTCCACGTGATATTCCTTCACATAGCCATACCCACCATGAATTTGAACTGCTTCAACAGTAGTTTCCATCGCAACTCTTGAAGCGAATAGTTTGGCCATTGAACTAGACACATCATAATTCATTCCTTGGTCTTTATGCCAAGCAGACTTGTAAATAAGCAAGCGCGCAGCTTCAATTTCTGTAGCCATATCAGCTAGTTTAAACTGGATAATTTGATGCTGATTGATTGTTTTGCCAAACGCCTTACGCTCCTTAGAATAGGCCAAAGCCAATTCGTAAGCGCCACTTGCAATTCCTAGCGCTTGAGACGCAATGCCAATTCGTCCTCCAGAAAGAGTCATCATGGCAAATTTGAACCCAAATCCGTCTTCTCCGATTCTGTTTTCCTTTGGCACTTTTACGTCCTGAAACATTAGAGAATGGGTGTCAGAAGAACGAATGCCAAGTTTATCCTCTTTGGCTCCTACTATGAAACCTTCCATCCCCTTTTCTACGATAAGCACGTTTATTCCCCGATGGCCTTTTTCGACATCTGTTTGTGCAATTACTAAATAGGTAGAGGCGTTTCCTCCATTTGTAATCCAGTTTTTTGTTCCATTCAAAAGATAGTGATCGCCCATGTCAACAGCGGTTGTTTGTTGAGAGGTGGCGTCCGAACCAGCTTCTGGTTCTGAAAGCGCAAATGCACCGATTTTTTCACCTGTAGCGAGTGGTACAAGGTATTTTTGCTTTTGCTCTTCGGTACCGAATTTTTCCAGACCCCAATTCACCAACGAGTTACAAACACTCATACAAACGGAAGCTGAGTTGTCGATTTTGGAAATCTCTTCCATCGCCAACACATAAGAAATGGTGTCCATTCCACTTCCGCCATATTTTGGATCTACCATCAGGCCAAGAAAGCCAAGTTCGCCCATTTTCTTCACCTGCTCATGCGCGAATTCCATCTTGGAATCACGTTCAATTACGCCTGGCAGCAGCTCAGTTTGGGCAAAATCGCGTGCCGCTTTCTGTATCATCAGGTGCTCCTCGTTCAACTCAACGTTCATCTTAAAATGGTGCTTTGGTGTGCGGCAAATGTACTTTTTTCATCCTAAAATTCTGTAACGTTACAGCACGCTTTGAAAAAGGAAAGAACATCCGCAATTGGCATTATGTCGGGCACTTCGCTTGATGGCCTTGATTTGTGCTATGTGGAGTTTGTGCATCAGGAGAATTGGTCTTTCAAAATAATTGCTTCCGATTGCATTCCTTATGATGAAAAATGGTACGTAAACCTCGGGAGTGCTCATTCTCTTTCTGAAATGGAATTGAATTCTTTAAGCAATGAGTTTGGTAGATATACGGGGGAAAGGGTTAATGCTTTTCTTGAAAAGTTTAAGCTGCCAAAGCCAGATATTGTCTGTTCTCATGGCCATACGGTTTTTCACGAACCCGCAAAGAAATTGACATTACAGATTGGTGATGGAGAAATGATTACTCAGAAGACAGGAATAACCTGCATTTCTGATTTCCGTTCGTTGGATGTGTCGTTGGGAGGACAAGGAGCTCCACTTGTACCGATTGGTGATGAATTGCTCTTTACTGATTATGAGGCATGCTTGAATTTGGGTGGATTTTCAAACATCAGTTTTAGGGAAGAGGGAGAAAGACGTGCGTTCGATATCTGTCCTGTCAATATTGTTTTGAATTTATTGGCAAACTCGCTCGGAAAACCATTTGATTCAAATGGTTCGATTGCTGAGTCAGGTAAGGTTGATGAAGAATTGTTGACACAATTGAACAGCCTTTCCGTGTATCAAGCAACTGAACGGCCATCATTGGCACGCGAATGGTTGGAACATGAATTTATGCCAATTATTGAAAATTCAGCAAATGCGATTGAGGATAAACTGAGAACGGTGACGGAACACACGGCACTACAGATTAGTTCGGTCATCAATGCAAAAGCAGAAAAAGGTCGGGTGTTGGTAACGGGTGGCGGGGCTAAAAACGGTTTCCTAGTTGAACGAATTTCAGCTTTATCTAATGCGAAAATTTCTGTTCCCAATGCGCAAATAGTTGATTACAAGGAAGCGCTAATCTTTGCGTTTTTAGGTATGTTGAGAATGCGTGGAGAAACAAATGTACTTCGAAGTGTTACTGGAGCAGAAAGAGATAGTTGTTCGGGCGTGATAAACCATTCGTAGGTGTCAGTTTAATTGTTGTTTCTGGCTGAGTATAACGGAAAGGCCTAAGTACATGACAAAAACTCAAAAGGGTTCGTATTGGTCTGATACTCAGAGTTCAGGAAGAATCTGGCCAAGCTGCTTAGCCCATGTTTAAAGATGCTCTTGGCTTTTCTGCCGTGCTTTTTGATTTTTATAGGG
>Ga0316208_1001429_pt1 | contig 22449 bp, 10 predicted proteins | sample 3monopyrite_MG_FD_204944 | JGI IMG/M metagenome (GOLD analysis project Ga0316208, IMG submission 204944) | Microbial mat bacterial communities from mineral coupon in-situ incubated in ocean water Damariscotta River, Maine, United States -... | ecosystem: Environmental > Aquatic > Marine >... | reverse complement strand
AGACAAGGACGGTGCGCCCTTTACAACTGGACTATTGGGGGCGGCTTTGGACCTGCGTTGTCTGGTGCGAGACGACGGATCAATTTGATGAAATCCGGGTCGATCAGATCACCAGCCAGCGCATTCTGCCCAGCTTGTTTGTCGATGAACCCGGCAAGGGGCTGAAGGATTACAACCGACACAAACCCTAGAGCCAACGCGCCATGTCCACCTGCGGTCTGAAATAGGCCATCATGCGCATCTCGCCCGGTGCATCTGCGGCCCAAGGGGCCACCCCGTGCAACAGGTGCCGATCCAGCAAGATCACCTGGCCGGGCGAAGTTGCCAACTCGATCCGCGCGCATTGGTCGAGCACCGCGCGACGCGCGGTCTGGTAAATGTCGGTCACATCCAGATCAGCCCATGCCTCTGGCGCGGTCCTAGCAAAGGCCAGCCGAAACGCCGCGCGCATAATCACATGGCTGCCCTGCCAGACCACAAGCGGGCTGGCGGGGACCTCATCCAAGGCCAGCCCGGCAATAAACCCGTGCGGTTCGCGCAAATAGCGGCGCCTGTTGGGGCCCACTGGCAAGAGCCCGTCCACATGTGCTGCATCCCGGTTGCGGCGGAACCTGTGTGCAGCGTCACTTTCACCGACGTCCTGTTTTGGATACCCGGGGAACACCACGGAAAGCTGTGCCTGGTGCCATTCCTGCGGTGTCTCGACATGGCCCAGCCAGGCCCCCGAGAGGGGCACACCATTGACGCTGCCATCAGGTGCGTTGGGCAAGGCATCAACACCCACAAACCAAGTCCGGCCATGGCGCCGCTCCTCACCGCGCGCCAAGACATCATTCCCGGCGCGCCGAGCGGCCCCTGCCCACTGGGCCACGACAGGCTCATGCGGAAACACCATATAGCCGTCCCGCGCGAGCGCCTGCGCTACCATCCCAACGCCTTGCGCAGCATGTTAAGAGCCACAAGGATCAGGAATGCTCCAAAGATGCGCTTGAGCGGTTTTGGGTTCGTCCGATGCGCCAGAGCGGCGCCCCAAGGGGCAGTCACCAAGCTCATTGCGACGATCAGGCCAAAGGCCAGAAAATTCACCGCCCCTACGGTAAAAGGTGGTGCCACAGCGATATCAACAAAGAGGAACCCGATAACAGACGGCACGGCAATGATCACACCAAACCCGGCAGCGGTTGCCACAGCGCGGTGAATCGCAATGCCATAAAGCGTCATGGTCGGCACACCGAAAGAACCACCACCAATGCCCATCAGGACGGACAAGAACCCGATAGCGGGGGATAGGATCGCGCGCATGAAACCCTGCGGCATCTGCGGGGCCAATCGCCAATGATCACGCCCGAAGGCCATGTAGACACCCACGATAATCGCCAGAGCACCAAAGATGGCCTGAAGCACGTCAGACCGCAGCGAAGAGGCGACCGCGACGCCGATCGTTGCGCCTATGGCGATACCCGGCCCCCAACCCCTGAGTATGGCCCAACCCACCACACCCTTCTTGCTGTGGGCCGCGACAGAACGCAATGAGGTTACACTGATCGTCGCCAGTGAGGTGCCAAGACACAGCTGCATCAGTTGTGGGCTGGCAAAGCCGAGAGCACTGAAAACATAGAAAAACACCGGCACAAGGATGATCCCGCCACCGACGCCCAGCATTCCCGCCAGCACCCCGGCAAATGCACCCAGCGCCAAGAGAAGCCCGGCCATAGTGACCAATAGCATCAAGTCATCCATTTTGCTTTCCTCAGGCAGCCAGCCGCGTGACGCATTCAAGGGCTTCCAGCACGACCTTTGGGCCTGCGCCATCGGCATGGGCATTTTCAGACAGATGCCTGCGCCAGCCGCGCGCGCCCGGGCGCCCCTGAAACATCCCCAACATATGTCGGGTGATTTGCCCCAGACGGCCGCCCTGCGCAAGATGGTCTGCTATGTAGGGCAGCATCAGGTAAACGACCTCCTCAGCGGTCCGCCCGCGTGGATCGCCAAAGATACGGCTATCAGCATCCAACAGAATATCGGCGGGCGTATGGTAGGCTGCACGCCCGATCATGACCCCATCAAGGCCGCGCGCAAGAAATGCCTCGGCGTCGTCCAATGATGCAATGCCACCATTGACGGATACATGAAGATGCGGGAACAAGCCTTTCATTTCCAAGACTAAATCATAATCCAGCGGCGGGATATCGCGATTTTCCTTCGGGCTGAGCCCTTGCAGCCAGGCTTTGCGCGCATGTACCGAAAATCTGTCCACCCCGGCAGCAGAAACCTGCGCAATGAAGTCCGGCAGAACCTGGGTCGGGTCTTGCTCGTCGACCCCGATACGGCATTTGACGGTGACAGGCACACTGACTGCATCGATCATTGCCGCGACACAATCGGCAACCAAGGCCGGGCGCTCCATCAAGATGGCCCCAAAACTCCCGGACTGCACGCGATCCGACGGGCAACCGCAATTGAGGTTTATCTCGGCGTAACCATAATCCTCGGCAATCCGGGCCGCCTTTGCCAGTTGCGCCGGATCAGACCCGCCCAGTTGCAAGGCAACCGGCTGTTCTGCCTCATGAAAACCCAGCAATCGGACCCTGTCACCATGAACAACCGCCGCAGCCGTGACCATTTCGGTGTAAAGCAGACTGTGTCGCGACATCAAGCGATGCAGATAACGGCAATGCCGATCTGTCCAATCCATCATCGGGGCAATGGAAAGTCTAGCGTGTTGATTTATTTGCATTTTTTATTGTACATTCAAACTGTTACGGGGCAAAGCTGCTAAGCAGGAACACGCCTCTATTTGCCCCTTTTCGACGACTCAGCGCACACGATATGGCCATTATAGGCAAGCTTCACTCCGGTGGATACCGGGTCCAGATCAGACGCAAGGGCCGCTTGTCTGACGTCAGCGCGCCGCCATATATTCCCCCAATATGGGCACAGTTTTCGCGGTGAAACTTGAGACTTTGGAATTACTGGGCGCCTCGGCTTTTTTCGCAGATTGTGGCGCCGACAATTGCAGCCACATTCGGTTGCCACGCTGAACCGCCCCTTGTTTGCCTGAGACCCAGAAGTAAGGATGCTGGGCCATGGAAAAGAACAAATGTGGAAACAGATATTCACCTGAGGTGCGCGAGCGTGCCGTGCGGATGGTGTTTGAACATCAGAGCGAATTTGACAGCCAGTCAGCGGCCATCAAGTCGATTGCACCCAAGATTGGTTGTGGGCCTGATACGCTTCGGGCTTGAGTTCGGCGTGCTGAAACTGACAGCGGTCGACGTGATGGTGTGACGACAGTTGAACGGGATCGGATCAAAGCTTTGGAGCGCGAGAACCGCCAGCTTCGGCAAGCCAATGAGATACTGAAGAGGGCATCAGCTGAATTAGTCTCGATGTGATCTGACACCGCCCCCTTCCCAGCAAGCTGGAATGGGGACGGCACATCTCTTGAAGGAGATGATGGTTATCCGTTTTGATGGTGGTGCAAACCCAACCACAAAACGAGGAAACCACGATGTTGAATACTTCTAAAAAAATCATCAAGCACAAGACTGGGCTGCTGAACCTAGCCGAGGAACTGGGCAACGTGTCGAAAGCTTGCCAAGTGATTGGCAGGTACATGTGCCCCTACATCAAAGTCGTATAACAACCGCGCCGGAGCTTCTTGAACACCCATCATCGTCAAATCTCTCCCCATCCTACAATAACGAGTGAATCAAATGACTTGCTCCAAAGCAGCAAAGACTTCTTCAACAAAAAAAGCCCAAAGTTGCATCTGCTTCGCAAATTCCGAGTGAGCCGATTGTGTGCATCTTGACCTCAAATTGCAGTTGGAATACACGCCGTAAAAGGTCGCGGGCGTTGTGTAATGGTAAGACCTCAGATTTCCAATCTGATGATAGGGGTTCGATTCCCCTCGCCCGCTCCAGAAATTCTTGACCGGCGCACTGCCAACAGAGTTCATAAATGTGCATCGTTATGTACGTCAATTAAAGCATTTTTGAGGATTGTTCGCGCTCGCGTTCGAAACTGAGGCGCGACTGTTCTTTGACGTGCGCCAGCGTAACCAGATCGGACCGCAGCCTGCGACTGGCTGGACGGCTGCGGAACGCCCAACGCCCAAACCTGAAGCCACCTGTTTACGAACAGCCGCCTTGTCCGCCCAATACGCACCGCATCCTTGCGGAAATTCGCCCTTCTTCCATGCCCCATTACTCATCCCGTCTTGAAATTATTGCTATCAAAGGAGCAGCACCAAACCGGGAACGACCCAAAAGAAGGCGCGTAAAAGTGGTCGCCCACTGGCCCGCCCGCTCAGCGCAGTCCCAGCACCGCGTTTTCCGTGCCCGCGGCGATCTCGGCGGCGCGTTCCATCAACTCGCTTCCCCGCACCGCCTGCCGGGTGAGTTCGCGCGACGCCTGCCGGGCCATGGCGAGGAATTGGTCGCCGGTGACGCCTTGTTCCTGCAAATAGGTTGCTACGTTTGCCGTCGTGCCGCGCCGTGCGTTCAGACCGACCGTCAACTCGATCAACCGCGGATCGCTCAGCACGGTCAGATCGAGCCCGGCCTGGTGCGCCGCATCGAGTTGACGGATCAGGTACTTCGAAAGCTTGCCTGCCGCGCGCGCCGGTTCGGTCAGGCGGCCATCGATCACGTAATGCCCAATTTCCTTAATCATGTCGCCGCGATTTTCGTAGAAGCTGTCAAGGTACTCGCCCCGTGTGGTATCGCTGGCCACGGGCGCAGACCCGAGGGATTCAACCGTGACTTTTCGCCCGCCGGCCTGCAACTCGCCGACCACATGCTTGATCGCACCCTCGGTGAAATAAGCCTCGGAAGCATAGTAGAGCGCCTCGCCCTGCTGGTTTCTTGCAAAACGCGCCAACTCTGCGGTCATTTCATTCAATTCGACGCCCGCTTCGGCCCGCGCGATCAGTGCCTGAGTGCGGTTGCCCGGACCGCCCGCGGCCTCGAGCGCCTCGGCCCGTGCGATGGCTTCGGTCGCGGCGTCGATGCGTCGGCGGGCCGGCGCGCGGAGGGCTTCGGGAAGACCGGCCACCTGATCTGCCAGCGCGCGGACCCGCGCGCCCGAATTCGCGATCGCCGGATTGAGCGCATTTTCAAACAAGGCTCGTGTGGCATCGATTTCGTCAAGAAGATTGCTGTAGATCTCGTTTGACGCCTGAAGCCGCGCGTTCTCCAGAATACCCGCTAACCTGTCGACCTCGGAGATGTCTTCGGCCTCGCGCGCGGCGCTGAGCGCCTGCCTGAGCTGAACAGTGTCAGAGCCGCCGGCGACGAGAAGGTCCTCGGCGCGCCCATCAAGCGCGGCACCCGCCGTGGCGTGGTTGGCCTCAGCCCTGTTAAGGATGATCTCCATTGCGCGTTTGTCTGAGCCATCAAGCCCCTCGAGCGACAATTCGCGATGTCGCGCCCATTCCTCGTCCGAGGCGAAGCGGCGGATTTTGGTCTCGCGCAGCGCAGCTTGCACCACCCGGTCGCTTTCGCCAGCGGCCACGTCCAGCGCCCCGTTTGCTGTCGTGTCGGTCCGACGCGCCCAGTTGAACGACGGATCGGTATAGACGTTGGTGTCGAAATAGACGCCCGATTCCACGCCATATTTGGCACGGAACTCCTCATTGAAGCGGCGAACGACTTCGGCCGCGCCCGGGCCCTCAGCGATACGAATGCTGAGGTCATAGTCTGATGTGAGCGACTCCGAACCAAATGCCATCGCTTCGGGGTCGCGGCCCGTCCGGTTCGCGACATCCTCGGATATCCGCCGCAGCATGTCGTTGACCACCGTGCGGCGATGCACGGTCATTCTGTGCATCTCGGCCGGGCCGACCGCCGCGTCACGGAGCAACGATGTCCAGCGGCCGCCGTTGCGATCCATCAGCGTGCTGGCCGCCTCGGTTTCCGCTGCGGTCAGGCGCCCGCGATTGCCCGAGAGCCAGTCGAGATCGCTCTCGGTCACGGCCCGCCGTCCAGTCCTGGCGTCGATTTCCGCCCGCGCCGCGTTGCGTCGCACGTCTTCTGCCGCGGCGATGGCCTCGGCATTGCCGGTCTGGCGCGCCTCGGCGAGCTTGGTGCTTGCCCCCTCCACCGCGGCGCGCGCGGCGAACTCGCTTTCAAAGCGGCCAGCGATGTTGCTCAGCACGTCTTGGCGGAACTCCAGATCGTTCGCCGTCTCGACCAGTTCGGCGCGGCGGGCCTGTATGACGCTGCTTGGGTCGTTTGCCACCGCCACAGCGCGCCGGGCAGCAGCGAGCCGTTCGGAGACCTCATCAAGCATCTGGTCTGCAAGCGCCTTGCCACGCGCGGGATCGTCAATTTCTGCGCTCGAAAAGGGCCGCGGCCTATCTGTCTGCCGCCAAGCCTCATTGGAACGCGCAAGATCCTCGGTCAGACGCTTGGCTTCGGTAATCAGCGCCTGTTCGGCATCGGTCAGGTTGCGCCCGGCCTGTCGCTGTGCCCGGGCGCTTTCGAGAGCAGCGAGCACCGCATCCTGGTCGGCGGCGTCGAGCGCTTCGAAGGCGCGCGCCCTGTCCGTGCCGTCAAGCCCGGCGAGCGTCGCATTCGCGCGTTCTGTCCCGGCCAGGGTTTCGACACGCCGCTGCGGGTTCGGGAGACCAGCGGCGAGGAAATCGTCGAGCTCGGCATCGCTGGCCCGGAGGTAATCAGCGATCTCGGCGGCATCGCGGTTGAGCTGTCCGCGCCGTGCCGTCTCGACCGAGATCCGGTTCGACGCATCCACCACGGCGTTAACAAAGTCGTCCGCGCTCACGTTGTTCTGGCGCAGCACCGCCGCGACCTTCAGGAGGTCGCCACGGTTCCGCTCGACTTCGACGACAAGGTCAATGATTCCGTCGTCCGGCAGGACGTCCGGTAGATCGATCCCACCCTGATGCCCCGCATCGAGTTGACGAATCATGTATTTGGACGCCTTCGCAGCACCCTTTTCGGGATAGCGCAGGAGGTTCGTGTTCGGATCGCGAATTTGCCCGATCTCCTTGAGCATGTTCGCGCGGTTCTCTCCGAAACTGTCGAAATACTGGTCGGCCGAAAGCGCGCTTTCGACGCGCGGACCACGAAGGCTCTGCGCGGTGATTTTACGCCCACCGGCTTGCAATTCGCCCACGACATGGGCGATGGCACCGTCCGTCTGATACGCTTCGGAGGCAAAGAACAGGGCCTGCCCTTGCCGCGACCGCGCCTGTTCGTTCAGCGCAGCCAATGTCGCCGTTCGGCTATCCTCAATGGACTGGAGGAGTTCCTCGGTCGGCGCGCCGCGCGCGCGCGCATCGGCCAGCGCCTCGGCTTGATCGCGCAGCCCGGCAAGCCGCCGGCCGTGGGCCGTCTCCACGCCGCCGCCCATCCGCGTCAGCGGACGACCTGCCGGATCAAGTGCGGCAATTGCGGCAGGATCGGACAGATCGAGGCCCGATAGGCGATTGTGTTCGGCGGCAAAATCCTCGACCGAGGCCAGCGTATCGGCATAGGTTTCGTTGGCCGCACGCAGCCGTGCCTGATCGAGCTGACGATCAAGTAGCGCCAATTCCGCCTTTCCGGCATCGTCGAGGTCAGCCCTGAGCGCCGACAGGTCCGCCTGGCGTGTCTCCATTGCATCGCGCGCTGCGGCGCCGCCCAGCAGGCGGGCCTGTCGCGCGCGCTGGTTGGCCGTCACGGCGGTGAAATTGTTTTCGACTTCGCGAAAGACATAATTGAGCGCGGTGGCTTCATCCGGCGATGCCCCATCAAGGAGCCGCGACCTGTGTGCGTCCCATTCTGCATCGGATGCATAGCGGCGCATAGCCGTCTCGCGGAAGAGAAGTTGCCGCACCGCGTCTTGCCTCAGGGCGTTTTCTGGCCGTGCTGCGTCGGCACCTGGCGCGCGGAAGAACGTATAGGCCGGTTCGGAATACACATTGGTGTCGAAGACCAGCCCAGGCTCCATTCCGAACTCGTCACGGAAGCGCTGGTTAAAGTTCCGGATCACTGTCGCTGCCCCCGGTTCGCCCCGCGCAACCTTGATCGAAAGATCGTAATCCGAGGTCAGATTGTTCGAGCCGAAAGCAAGTGGATCGATCGGCGTGCCTTCTTGGCGGACCCTCGCGATCTCTTCTGCCAGCGCATTATCGACCCATGATTTGCGCCAGTTCGTCATCCGGTGCACCTCGCCGGGCGAAAGCTTGGGGTCCTTGAGCATCTTCGCCCAGAGCCGTTCGTTCGCGTCGAGTTGCGCCATCGCGCGACCCACTTCGGCGTCGGAGAGCCGCGGACGGCGACCCGACAGCCATTCCAGATCGGCCTGCGTCGTGAGGTCCACCTGGCGGCGGAATGCGTCGACCTGGGGACCGCTGCGGTTCTGCCGCGCCGCTGTGACGACCTCGCGCTCGGCATCTGAGATCTGGCGCAATACGCCCTCGCGGAAGCTCAGGTCATCGGCAGCTTCCTTCATGGCACGCCGTATCTCTGGGCTTGCTATCTCTGCATTGTCCGAGAGCTGCGATACAGCGCGGCCGAGGCGGGCACGGAGCGCGCGTTCGGTCGCCTCGCTGAGTGCGGCACGGATCTGCGGGCGCGGGTTGTCCTGGTCGAGCGGGTTGCGCGGGCGGATACCGTCTTCGGGGCTGGTGCCGTCCCAGGCACGCCAGTTCGCCGCAGCGTCTGGCGCAAGGTCATCCGCCAGATCGGCCAACAAACGCTCGTTGGCTGTGAGTGAATCCAGCCCATCATTTCCAGCCTTGCGGGCGACCGCAGCCATCGCATCCGACACCGCGATACGTTCATCCGCACGCATCCCATCGAGCGCGGCGAAGCCCTCTGTGCGAAGCGTGTCACGCACGGCGTCGAGCCGGTCGAACGATACCCCGGCACCTGCCAGAGGGTCGTTCCTCAGAATGCCGTAGGCAGCCTCGGCAGCCTCGGGGCCGAGCTGCGACAGTTCATTGTATTTGGGCAAGAACATCGTTCCGTCGACCCGAAACGGCATTGAGGCTAGCGTTTCTTCAGTCCATCGGCCGGCTCCCAGCATGTCATCTTGGTCAAAATTATCTGCGTAGTTTCTCAGACGCGCATCACGGTCCGCGATGTTGATCGAATTGCGCAACGTGCGGAAGTTATCGTCGGTGTTGGCTTCGGCCAGGCGCAAACGGTCGGCAATAAAGTTCAGATCCTGTGCATGCTCTGCCTGGAACGCGCGTGCGCGTTGAGCGGCGGACACGGTTTCGTCACCGCGCATGCGAAAGATGCCACCTGAATCGAGCACAACAACCGTCCATTCGTCGCGCGCGCCCTCAACGGCTTCGAAAGCGAAATTCTCGGTCCGGTTGTCAGCCCAGACAAGTCCGCGGCGGTTCATCGCGCGCGTCGCCTTGTCCAGAGCGATCGCCTGTCCGGGCGTGAACGTGCCTTGCGGATTGTTGCGAATTTGCGTGGCCGCGTCCTCTGGTATCCTCTCGACGATTTCGACGCGGCGCCCGGCGAACGGACCGGAAGTGACGAATTCGTTGCGCTCGCGGATCGCAATGCGAACGGCAGGGTCGTCCATCTCTTCAAGCGCGCGGCGCCCGAACCGGTCCCACGGGAGGCCGGTTGTCGCTTCGGCCTCGGCATTGGGAATGCGCGCGACGCAGCAGGGCATCCCTTCGATTTCATAGACCCGGTGTGTTCCGCCGCGCCCAAGTTCACGTCCCAGCGTCACCGGCGGTGTCACCTCGCCATCGGCGGTCCGAAGCGACAGCGTGGTGCCACCGTCTGGAAATTGCGCGTCCGGCACGGCTTCGACCGTCTCATCTTCATCTGGCGGATCGCGTGCCGGTCCTGGACCGTCGTCGGGATCACTGCGCGGCGCGTCCGCTTCCGCCGTTCGGGGCTCTCCGTCCGGTTCGGTACGCGGTGCTCCCGGATCATCGGCGCGTGGTGCCTCGCCGCCTGGGTTTCTAGGCGTATCAGCATCCGGTTGACGCGGAAGATCAGATTCGGCTGTGCGGAATTCACCGTCCGGGTCAGGCTGGCGCGGTGTTTCCGCTTCTGGTGCGCGCGGGGTTTCGGCGACCGGTGTCTCGGGTTCTGGGCCTGGATCGCCTGTGCCATCCGCGTCCGGATCACGGGGCGCATCGGGATCTGGTTCCCGCGGCGTATCGGGGTCGCGCGGTGTGTCTGTCTCCGGATCACGCGGTGCCTCGGAACCCGGATTGCGCGGTGCATTTGTATCAGGGTCGCGAGGCGCTCCGGTATCTGAGTTGCGCGGCGTTTCCGTTTCCGGATCACGTGGCGTTTCTATCTCCGGATCACGTGGCGTTTCTGTCTCGGGATCACGCGACGTTTCGGTTTCTCCGTCGCGCGGTGCGTCTGTGTCGGGGTCGCGTGGCGCTTCCGTCTCCGGATCGCGCGGCGTGCCTGTATCAGGTTCCCGCGGCGCATCGGTGTCCGGGTCGCGCGGTGGGAGGCTGTTGCGCGCATCGTCTGGATCGGGCGCATCCAACTGGTTTGCAGTGCGCCGCGCCGCGGCCGCATCCGCCGCCGCAAGCTGACGCATTCGCGCGGCTGTCGCCTCAAGCTCGGGCATCCGCCCACCGAAGGCCTCTGCGATTTGACGTTCCCTTGCCGAAACCAACGCGATCCGTCCAGATGGCTTGCTGTTGGCCAGCGCGGCTATCCGCACCTCGATTTCCTCGACATAGAGCGCGAAACGTGCACGTTCGTCCGGCGTCAATCGCAAGACCTCTGCATCAGTGATTTCGTCGAGTTTTCGCGACGCGAAGAACCCTTCGTCAATCTCCACGCGGCGCGCGCGCCCATAGGCTTCGAATTTTTCGAGCCGCAACAGGTCACCCTCTTCCAAAGAAATCCGGTTCAGTCGGAAGGTCTGGTCGCGCACACCACGCCAGCCTGGTGTATTCTGCAAGAGGCGCAGTTGCCGGGTCTGCTCCATGAATGCATGCAGGGCGCGCTGATCCGCCTCGGGCAAGGCGCGGAGCGCATCAGCCGTGATGTCCCCGACCTCGTCCACCAAAGCCCGCCCGCGCGCAATTCGCGCGACATTTGCGATATCGCCCAGCGAGCCCGCCACGCCAAGCCCCGGCAAGGCAACCCCGGCGAAAGTCCAAAACAGCGACGGGTCGCCGCGCACCGCGTCAAAGTAAGCGGCCGTTCCAAGCGTGGCACTCGCCCCGCGCCCGAAATCAACCTCGCCCCATTTCTCGTACTGCTCATAAATCCCGTAAGAGCCGAAAACGATGATATCGAGCGTATCCGCCGCCAGCATAAGATATGCTCCGGCAGCCACGCGACCTGTCTGGGCAAGGATGGCGCTCCCGAAACCTGCTCCACCCGCGACGGTCATGGCCACGAACGTCTTGTCCATGGTCGCATAGCCGTCAAGCGCCTGAACCTCTGTGCGCAGGCTGGTGAGCGAACGTACGCGGTTGCGCGCATTCATATCTGGAACCCAGAGAAGCGATTCTCCTTGCGCTTCGATCGTCATCAGCCGCGGCAAGATCGGGTTGATGAGCGCCGCGGAGCCGCGGGTTGAAACGATCAACAGGCGCTCCATGTTGCAGTCGCCTGCCTCGATTGTCTTGTCGACTGAGGCTTTGATGGCGTCAGCGTATTGCTTGGCGGCGATGCGGAGGTATTTCTCAAAGAACGGCCGCGCTCCAAAAAGCCGCGCCTCCTCGTATTTCTCCGGCAATGCTTCAAGGTCCAGAAGTTCACCCAATTGTATTTGACCGCGGCTTTCGAAATAGAAATCAAGCGCCACACTCAGCACATTGGTCGCCTCAGTGACACGGAGCTTGGCGACCTCCCAAAACGGATCGGACTCCGGGCCATTCTCAAGCGAATAGTTGACCCAATTCTGCTCACCGCCCTCAGCGACCCGACGGAAAAACGCTTCGCGTTCGCGGGAGCGCAGGATGAACTCATCACGCACAAGCAGAGCCGCGGCATGGTCGCCGAGGGTGACATCGACCCGCCGTGTGCCGGCCTCTGTGAGAAAGACGATGCCCGGCGCAAAGGCGTTCTCTATCGCCTCCTGAAGGTTTTGTGGGTTGGCCAGGCGTCGCGCGCCCCGTTCTCGGCCTCTGCTGGAGACGACTTCTGTGATGATAAAGCGGCTGTGCTCGTTCACATTGGATGCGCTGATCAGTGGACCTGAGCCTGGATAGCAGCCGCGCGCACGCGCCATCGCCTGGACCCAAGTAGTTTGCGGTTCATTGCGCAAGAGTATGTCTGACGGGCTCGGATATACCGTCAGTCCCACGGGGCGCGGCACGCGGATGAGCGCGGGGTTTTTCCAGAAGACCTGAAGTTGCCCCAGCGCGGTGCCTGCGTCGTATTCAGTTGAGAGGATGTTCTCTGGCTTGGATGCCGGGCCGAAGTCTGGTGGTGGTGGGGCGTCCGCGGCAGGTTCATCGGTAACCGGTTCCCTTGCGTCATCAGCCGCCTCTTCGTCGCGCGGCGTCGATGCTTCCGGCCGATTTACCGTGACCACTAGCCCCGGGAACCCCTCGGGAGGCTGCGTTGTGTAATCCCCGGCGTTGACGATGTGGATCGGCTCGGAACGATAGAGCGGGCGGTCGAGAGGACCAGTTGCCCTGTCATCGCCGATCTCGGCATAGGTGACGCGGTGCATGGCCACCTCGTACACCTCCGGCGCTGCAAAATCGCTGTTCTCCGCGCGCAGTTCGAGCACCAAATCGTCCTCTACCGGCAGGTCGGCAGCCAACGCCATCTCGATCTGAACCATCTGACCGGCATACCCGACATTTGTCGGCTGACCTTCAAGCGGCGGGGTGGAGACAAAGTAATAGCGCGCCGTCGCGTCGGGAAATGTCAGAAACCAGCGGAAAGGCATGCCGTTCAGCACGCCGACATGAAAGCCCGGCTTGACGCTTTCGTCAAATCGCGCGCGCAGGACCATGACGTCGAAGTCGTCGCGGTTTATGGCCTCTTTCTTGATCGCCTCGGCGCGCGACCAGCCCGTGTCGAGGATCTGGTTATCGAGCAGGCCATCGGTCACGGCCGAATATGTCAGACCCGGCGTCTGGCTTTGAATGATCGCCAGATCGCCAATGCCGCGCGGCAGGTTTTTTCCCCAAATGAAGATCGTCCGCTGGCGCGTGGCAAAGGATTGCGTCCGAAGCTCTGCGCGCAGGCGCGCGTGTTCGGCCGCGTCGCTTGCAGAGGGGCGGTCGCCGAGGTTCGGCAGCTCTGTCACCGAGGTGATCTTGCGATGCGGATAATGCGTCGTGAATGCCCCAACCACATCGCTGACCAGCCCCATCCCCGATTGCCCGCGCGGGTCGATCTGCTCCTCGATGACGACGGCAGCGGCGACCTCGGCGTTGCGGCTCCAGGTCTGTCTTCCGCGCGAACCGGAGGGAAACTCATACCTGAGCGCGCCAGAAAAGCGTTCCTCGTCGCGTGGCGAAAGAAGGACGTTGAAGACTTCGAGAGGCGCGGGCTTGAGATCGACCGCGACTTTATGCGTGGCCTCGAAAAGCCGGAATTCAGCTTCGGGCTGAAGGGTCGGCGCGTCGATGAGGCGGGCCTCGGGGAGCGGGATCAGCGCGGACGCCGCGTCGCGCTCGGGCGAAAATGCGTTGACCCGCTCGAAGCGAACTTCGATCTGGTCACCGATGCCACGCACTTCGTAGGCCTGGAACCGTTTGAAGCCCGTCTCGTCGGTCACTGCCATGCGGATCGTTTTGCCATCGTCGCTTGCGGTCGCGCGCCCGACAAACCCATTGCCGCCCTCCTGGTGCGCGATGATCCAATCGCCTGCCAAGGCGCGGGCAGCCTCGGCGCCCGCCGCAATGTTGCGTTCGAATTCGCTCCGCAGGCGTCCGACCCGATCTGGGTCGACGTAACGTGTCTCGTTGTAGAGCCCGTCGCCCAGAGGGCGTTCGGAGAACTGCACCGAGCGGAGATAGAATGGCTGGGAGCGGAATATATGCGGGTCCGGCAGTCCGTCATCTCCGAGCATTGGTGCCATCCGCAGGCTGGCCGCGGCCGATTCTTCAGCCGTCTCGCCCTCCTCGCCGTCGCCCGCAATGGCCTCGGGCGTGACTTCGGCTGGTTCGCTCGCGCGTACAGGTTCATCCGCGTCCGTGTCCGTGTCTTCGCCAGCGACATCTTCGGTCGAAATCTCCGGCAATTCCGGATAGTAGAGCCCGGCATCGGGCGCATCCTCGCGCGAGACAAGAAATTCGGCCTCAAGCATAACAGGCTGGCTGTCATCAATGCCCCAAACCGCGTTGCCTTCCAAATCAACAACCTGAAGCGCGACGGCTGTGTCGTCACCGTCGGCAAGGCGGCGCGCGATGCCGCGGTTGTTGTAGATATCGCCCAGACGGTCAAACCGTGCATCGTCCCTGCCACCGTTCCACCAGACACGCGGCCAGAAATCCGTCACCCGCATCTCAACGATACCGGTCTGCGGGTCAAAAACCGGGCGAAACTCGGTCCAATTCGGCGTTTCCACGTCGCTGACGAGCGCTTGCCGGATCGGTTCGGGGAGTTCGCGATTTATCTGGCGAATGTCCTCGACGCGGCGAAAACCTGCGATGCGGCGACCGTCGAAGAAGGCGTCATAGGTCGCGCGCACACCGTCGGCCTGGATGTAGGACAGCCGAACCGGCGTCCGCGGTCGATCGGCATTCTCGGTTGACGCCATGCCGAGCGGATCGAAGCGATCGTAGCTGTCGCCGCGATTGGTGTCGGTGTCGGCTTCGATCTCGGCCAATTGAGATTCCAGCGCCGCGATCTGATCGTCGAAATACGTCTCGCTTTCGCCTCTCAGGAATTCGTAGTCGCCGAGGTGGCGCAGGTCCTGGAATTCGTTTTGAATGACCTCTCCGCCCCCCGGTGCCCGCCAGATATAGACTTTGCGCCCTTTCAAGGCGTCGATGCGCGCCTGCAAATCATTCGCCGCCGATGCGTTGCGAGGCAGGTCGCGGAGATCCGGAGGGTCGAGGTTCGGATCAACCGGACGGATCAACACCCGCCGTCCGCTCCAATCCCAGATGCCGAAGACTGTCTCGCCGACCTGGGTCTGGAAATCCTCGGACAGGTATGAAACCGGCGCTTCACTAGGCGCGACATTGGACGCGGTCACGCGCCCATCATCGCCCATGTCCATTTCAGCCGTGCCATGAAGCACCGTCCGCCCGCGATTGCCGCCATGTTCGACCGCGACCTGCACCGCACCTGAGCCAGGGTCCCAGGTTACCTCGACACTGCGCCCGTCCGCGAGCGGAATGCGCGCGCGACGCGCGATTTCCCCGGCATCTGTGTCGAGGCGTTCGCGCAAACGCGCGATCATCAGATCGGCTTCATCAGAGGCCTCTGGCAACCGGTCCTCGATAACGGCGCGCCGCGCGGCGTCGTCAGGTGCCGCGACCAGTGCCTTCAGAAGTTCGAGGCTTTCCTCTTTGGACGGGTCGAGTTGGAGGGCACGCGCCATCTGTGCAAGATCGACTTCCATGGACGGGCGCGACCGCGGGATATCGCGCAATTGCCCATCTTCGATCGCGCGCAGCACCTCGGCCTTCAGTGCACTACCTTCGTAATCGGCGAAATCATCATCGCCGATCTGGGAAAAAAGCTGAACAGCCAAGCCAGAAAGATGGGGCGGGATTTCCTGCGCCATCGTGGCAGAGCCGATGACAATAATTAGCGCGGAGACCGCAGCCATCAGCCAGGAAAAGAGGTTCGACGTGCAGTCGATCCACCGCGCGATCATTCCAACCCTCCTTTCAGATACGGCGACATCGCCGCAGTCTTATTCGACTGTGAATAGCTCCACGCTTTCGATGAAGGCCAAAAGCTCGCCGTTGCGATCATTGTCGTACTTGCTCAAGGTGAGGCCCGGTGTTCCGGGGGAGCGGAGTGAAGTCAGCTTGTTGGTGGACCATTCTGTGGCCGAACCATCCTCGTTCGTCATCTCGGGGATCGTGAGATGCCCTGAGTAGCTGCGCCCGCGCCGCTGGATCGTCATTTCAAATCCCTCGTTCGAAAGCGCGCCAAGCAAATCGTCTCTATACATCGAAAACTCGCCGTCACAGGCCCTGAGAACACGGGTGTCGAACGTTGTTGTTTCGCCGCCGCTCGTCTTGGACAGCGAAAATGTCACCTGCCCGCAACTGCTCCAAGTCGAGGTCGAGAGCGTGGCATAGAGATTGGACTCGGGCGATTTGAACAGGCCGAACTGAAGCGCATCCGCCCCGGTCTGGAATTCCACCCGGCCCTTCAGAACAATGTCAAGGTCGCCGGAGGGCAGTTCTTCGTTGCGGATGAATACGTTGCGACCCTCGGCGTTCTGGAACCTGTTGTCTGTGCTCGAAAGGATCAGCAACTCGCCTTCCTCGACGACAAATTCGTCGGGATTGGCGCGTTCCACCGACCAGTCCTGTGACAACCCAAAACCGTCGAACGGCTCTTGCCAGATCGAAATCCGGTTTTCCTGCGCGATGGTCATCGACGCTCCTAAGACCAGCGCGGCCACGGCCAAGCCGCAAAGCGAGTGCTGTTTCATTGATCCCCCCTGAAAATATCCAAACAATCTTTTCAAGCTTAGCTCGGGAACCCTTTTTGCCAAAGAAGAAAGAACTTCCTGAAAAGAGACGGTTACAAAAGGAATAGTCACCCCTCAATCACAAAACTGGAATTGACGCGCGCAAGTAACTGAGGCCAATGCGTTGCAGAACTGCGCGGCGTGGGTCGGGATGGCTGGGAACCGACCAATCAGAATACGCTTGGCCTGACCGCCTGCGTCTTACTGAAAGTCCCAAGTCGTTGAACGGGTCCCCACAAAGCGCACCAGCCCCTTGATTTTCTGCATCCCGATACTTGTCCGTACCGGATCTTGCACTCGGTAATTTCCTAGCAAACGTCTCAGTAAGTTTCGGACTTTTTTGCGCAACGGTATGCAAATGAGTGCAACCAAGTGCAGAGCAGAGCGAAGTAAAGGTCAATAAAAATAGATGCTAAAGTGTTCCGTGATACTGTACAAAACTCATAACACCTGTTCCCCAATCTGATGATCGGGATTCAAGCCCCCTCGCCCGCACCAAACATCCATGCACCTCAAAATACCTCATATGCGTCAGGCCGCCTTGTGAAACGGTTGGTTCAGTTTTATGTCCATGCGCAGTAGACGAAGGACGGCGAATGGCTGAAATCCAAAATACCAGACCCGAGGATCGGCCCGTAGGCAAGCGCGTCAGTGCGCTCAGGGCGCTTTGGCCGTTCATGAAGCCTTACCGGTTCAATATGATCGGGGCGGGATTTGCGCTGGCTTTCACAGCGATGGTCTCTTTGAGCCTGCCGATTGCGGCGGGACAGATCGTCGATGCCTTCGGGTTGGCCAGCGGCGAAATTAGCCAGCAATTCGGCGCGATGCTGGCAATTGCGGTGCTACTCGCGCTTGGGACAGCACTGCGATATTACCTTGTGACCCGGTTGGGCGAACGTGTTGTCGCCGACATCCGCAAGGCAGTTTTCAAACGCATGATCGGCATGAGCCCGGCGTTTTATGAGCGGATCATGACCGGCGAGGTTCTCAGCCGGATCACGACAGATACCACGCTGATCCTGTCGGTGATCGGCAGCTCGGTCTCCATTGCTTTGCGCAACGTCCTGATCTTTGTCGGTGGCGTCATATTGATGCTGCTCACTTCGGTAAAAATGAGCGTGATGGTGCTGTGGCCAATCCCGGTCGTGTTGTTCCCGATCCTTTTTCTGGGTCGGCGGGTGCGCTCTCTGTCCAAAGAAAATCAGGACCTGATTGCCGAATCCAGTGGCGATGCCTCCGAACAGCTTCTATCGGCGCAAACCGTGCAGGCTTTCACCCATGAAGAGTTGAGCCGCGCAAAGTTTGATGAGGTAACCGAGCAAAGCTATCGCTCTGCCCGTCGCCGGATCATGACCCGCGCGGCCTTGACCGCCATCGTTATTTTCATGGTGTTTGCAGCCATCGTCCTGTTTTTGCAGATGGGGTCTGAGGATGTTGTAGCGGGGCAAATCACCGAAGGTGGGCTGGTTCAGTTCATGATCTATACGATCATGGTGGGTGGCGCCGTTGCCGCACTTTCCGAAGTTTGGGGCGAATTGCAGCGTGCGGCCGGGGCCACTGAGCGCCTTGTAGAATTGCTGACAGCCGAAGACACCGTAAATGACCCTGATGAACCCAATGTCCTGGCGCCACCAGTGAAGGGTACCTTGCAGTTTGAAAATGTGCATTTTCACTATCCATCGCGCCCGCAAGTGTCTGCACTGGAAGGTATCAATCTGAACATCGCACCGGGCGAAACCGTCGCTTTAGTCGGGCCATCAGGGGCGGGTAAAAGTACGATCATCCAGATGGTGCAACGGTTCTATGACCCGCAATCAGGGGCTGTGCGTATCGAAGGCAAAGACCTGCGCGACCTGCAACGCGCGGACTTTCGCAAACACATCGCCCTTGTTCCCCAGGACCCTGTTATCTTTGCCGATACCGCGCGCGAAAACATCCGCTTTGGACGCCCCACAGCGACAGATGCAGAAGTAGAAGAAGCGGCCAGGGCCGCGGCGGCGTATGATTTCCTTATCGCGCTGCCCGATGGCTTTGACAGCTATGTCGGCGAACGCGGCGTCATGCTTTCGGGTGGGCAGAAACAACGGATCGCGATTGCCCGTGCGATCCTGCGTGATGCGCCAATTCTGCTGCTGGACGAAGCGACAAGCGCCTTGGACGCAGAAAGCGAATATGCCGTGCAGCGCGCGGTTGAGGAATTGGCCCGCTCGCGCACGACGCTGATCGTCGCACACCGGCTGGCAACGGTGAAAAAAGCCGATCGGATCATCGTTCTGGAAGATGGCAAGATCGTTGCGCAGGGCACCCATGACGCGCTTGTGGCCCAAGGTGGGCTCTATGCACGTCTGGCCCGATTGCAGTTCACCGAAGGGCTCGCCGCAGAGTAGCCAGTTTTTTCGTAGCGTAAGACTTGTGATTATGCCCGTTTTTCCGCACCCTGCCCGCCAAGGGAGGCCGCGCAGCAAAGTGTGGTAAAAAACAGGGAGGAGACGACATGGCTTTTGCAAGTGTCGCAGACCGGGACGCCATCGAAAACGAAAAGTCATGGCAAGACCGCAATACGCCGACAACGACGTATGAGTTGCTCGGCCAAACCGCGTCACGGCATGGCGACCGCAACGCGGTCAGTTTCAGCTTGCTCTCTGATCCCAATTCCAGATGCGAGACGCTTGACTGGAACACGGTGCGCGACAAGACCGGACAGGCGGCCAACATGTTCCGCAGCCTCGGCGTGGGCGAAAGCGATGTTGTTGCCTATCTGATGCCCAATGCAACCGAAACCATTCTCACCTATCTTGGCGGACAGGTGGCAGGTATCGTCAACCCGATCAATCCATTGCTGGACGCCGAACAGATTGCGGCGATCCTGCGTGAAACGAACGCGAAAGTGCTGGTCACTCTGAAGGCATTTCCAAAAACCGACGTTGCCCAAAAGGCGGCAGAGGCGGTGCGGCTGGCCCCCAATGTCACCCATGTCCTTGAGGTAGACCTGCATCGCTATTTGACCGGCCTCAAACGCCTGATCGTGCCTTTGATCCGGCCCAAGAACCCTGTGGCGCACAAAGCCACGGTCCTGGATTTCAATGCGGAGATGGACAAACAGCCCACGGCGCTTGGCTTTGAGGACAGCAAGGTGGACCGCGTTGCGGCCTATTTTCACACCGGCGGCACAACGGGTATGCCGAAGGTCGTGCAACACCGCTATTCCGGCATCATCTATAATGCATGGCTGGGCGATCGGCTGCTCTTCACCGAGCAGGACGTGCAGATTTGCCCGCTGCCCCTGTTCCATGTTTTTGCGACGATCGTTTCACTTGGCGCCTCGTTGGGATCAGGCGCGCAAGTCGTCTTTCCGACGCCACAAGGCTACCGTGGCGAAGGGGTATTCGACAATTTCTGGAAGTTGATCGAAAGGCACAAGGTGACTTTCATGATCACTGTGCCCACGGCCATGTCTGCGCTGATGCAGCGCAAGGTCGATGCCGACATCTCGACTTTGCGTCTGGCATTTTGCGGCTCTGCACCATTGCCGCTGGAACTCTATCGTCGGTTTGAGGAGGCCGCGGGTGTCACAATCTGCGAAGGCTATGGCCTCACCGAGGCCACATGCCTCGTTTCGATAAACCCGCCCGCCGGCGAAAAGCGTGTCGGATCGATCGGTGTGCCATTCCCCTACACCAACGTGAAAATCGTCAATGCCGCCGATGGAGAGATCATGGACGCCGACGAAATCGGCGAAATCTGCGTTTCGAACCCGGGCGTCTTTGATGGGCAGACCTACACCGAGACCGACAAGAACAAGGATCTGTACTATCCCGGCCAAAATTCCGATGCCCAATATCTGCGCACCGGCGATCTGGGGCGTGTGGATGCAGACGGCTATCTTTGGATCACCGGTCGCGCGAAAGATCTGATCATTCGCGGCGGTCACAACATTGACCCTGCTGAAATCGAGGAAGCGCTCGCGGGGCACGATGCCATTGCGTTCGCCGGTGCCATTGGTCAGCCGGACCAGCATGCGGGCGAAGTGCCTTGCGTTTATGTTGAACTTGTCGATGGGGCCGAGGTCACGCAGGACGAACTGATGGCTTTTGCCAAGAAACATATTCACGAGCGGGCCGCCCACCCCAAGCATCTGGAAATCCTCGATGAGCTTCCCAAGACGGCGGTTGGAAAGATATTCAAACCTGATCTGCGCAAACGCGCGATTACGCGCATCTACAATGCCGCTCTGGGTGATCTTGCCGCCAAAGTGCGCGACGTCAGCGAAGATAAAAAACGCGGCCTTGTGGCGCATGTGGCCAAGACGGGTGATGTAACAGACGGCGCTATCGGAAAAGCGTTGAACGCTTACACGATCCCTTGGGATCTTGCAGATTAGGCAAGCGCCAAGCACATGCACAAAGGAAAGCTGCGATGACAAAACTTGCGTTTTTGGGTCTTGGGGTCATGGGGTACCCGATGGCGGGGCACCTGCAGGCGGCAGGGCATGATGTCACGGTTTACAACCGTACAGAGGCCAAGGCGGAAAACTGGGTGGCACAGCACGGTGGGGCGATGGGCAAAACCCCCCGCGCTGCATCCCAAGGGGCTGCGCTTGTCTTGGCGTGTGTAGGCAACGATGATGATCTGCGCGCGGTATGCCTTGGCGACGATGGCGCCTTTGCGGCCATGGCCGCCGGGTCGATCTTTGTCGATCACACCACCGTATCGGCCGCCGTCACCCGAGAACTGCACGATATCGCTGCCGAAAAAGGGATCGGTTTTGTCGATGCTCCGGTGTCTGGCGGGCAGGCAGGGGCGGAAACCGGTGCGCTGTCTGTCATGTGTGGCGGCGCGAAGGACAGCTATGCCAAGGCCGAAACGGTGATCGCCGCCTATGCCAAGCTCTGCCGCCGGATCGGTGAAAACGGGGCGGGCCAAATGACCAAGATGTGCAATCAGATTGCGATTGCCGGGTTGGTTCAGGGCCTTTCCGAGGCGCTGCATTTCGCCCAGAAAGCAGGACTGGATGGCGAGGCCGTGGTCGAGGTGATCAGCCAGGGTGCGGCGGGCAGTTGGCAGATGACGAACCGCTATCAGACCATGCTGGCAGATCAGTGGGACCACGGGTTTGCAGTGGATTGGATGCGCAAGGATCTTGGCATTTGCCTTGATACAGCCAATGAAAACGGGGCGAGCCTGCCTGTGACGGCACTGGTCGATCAGTTTTACAAGGACGTCCAGAAGCTGGGTGGAGGACGCTGGGATACATCCTCGCTGCTCAAGCGGTTGCAGGCTATCGGCTGATCTTGCGACACGGCCCAGCCTGCGGGCCATAAAACGCCAACAAATGCGCGGCAGTGAGAACAACGTAAAATCTGGCGGCGGCGCGTCCTTCATTTCGGGTATGAATTCGGGTTCTGGCGGAGCAATCTGCAATTGGCCGGTGGCAGGCCGTGATTGACCGGCAATCCTCTCGACATTGCCCTGATACTTTGGGTAGGTTTGCGCCAAGCGTTGAGGATCAGTTGTCCAAAGGGTTAAAAAAACCACATGAAAAACAAGACCCAAAGGATCGCCTGTCTGCTCCTGCTGTCAACCGGCATTGCTTCGAGCCTTGCGGCCGATGGCATTGGTGGCCTGACACAGGCGATCGACACACCGCGCGCTGCCAGCGGCGTTGCAGATGATCTGGCTATCATCTTTGACTTCCGCGAAGATTACCGCGCGCTTTCCTTCGGGCTTCAGCCAAGCGACCGGTTTGAAATCGGGATCAGCTTTCCCACCTATGATGAAGAAAGCGGCACCACGAGCGGCAATGAGCTTAGCTTGGGTTTGCGGCTTTTGGATGAGGGCGCTTATTTGCCCGGCTTGACCGTCGGCGTG
>Ga0316208_1001426_pt1 | contig 22498 bp, 15 predicted proteins | sample 3monopyrite_MG_FD_204944 | JGI IMG/M metagenome (GOLD analysis project Ga0316208, IMG submission 204944) | Microbial mat bacterial communities from mineral coupon in-situ incubated in ocean water Damariscotta River, Maine, United States -... | ecosystem: Environmental > Aquatic > Marine >... | reverse complement strand
TTGGAGAAACCACGTTGAACCTGTGTGTGCCTGATGGCGAGAAACTTCCGGACCGCCGGATGCGGGAAATCCGCACGTCCGGTGGGACGAGGGGGGAGAGACGAATAATCCCTCCTCTACTCTACCGTCTTGGCGAGAAAATCTTTTTTTTATTTCAGTACGAAAGAACTTATGCTGGAATTTTAACAAAGCCGTTGGCAAAAAGTCGTATCAGTCTTTTAACGATAACTTTTCCCATCTTACCCAGTCCAATAGATTTTCATCAGCCCAGCCGTAGGATTCGCTATTGCGGACCACGATGGGAAGTGGATTACCCTGTTTCATGCGATGGTCCGCAATAGCGGACCCTACCGTCACTGAATAGTTACATTATTGTTTCGAAATACGATAGCCAATTTTCTCCAGTGATTCTCTCACGCGATCAAGATGGCTTCCCTGTACTTCGAGAAAATTATCTTTGAGCGTCCCCCCCGCTCCGCAGGCTGTTTTCAATTTCAGCAATAATGCAGGCAAATCATTTTCGCAAGCAGCCAGCCCGCGAATAACCGTCACCAGCTTTCCTTTTTTTCGTTTTTCGATTGAAAGGGAAGCTGTCTGCTTTTCCGGCTGCGTTAGCTGTGGCGTCTCTGGCTTGCAAGCACATTGTTCATCCAGTTCGCCACAAAACTCGCAGCGAAGTGGACGATCAAACGGGGTTCCCTCAAATAATCTCATCTGTTTATTTCTCTTAAATTGGTTGTGAAGCAAAAAGGGATTATACGCATCTAATAAATACAGGATATTTGGATAATATTAGGACATATCGTAGAAAGTCGATCCGTAATCGATTATACTATACGGTGTGGGAAAGCAGAGGGGCTGCATTAATTCAAAAGAAGCACAGACATTGCTGCCTGTCTCGTTTGAGTATGCCCTATGTAAGGCGGGCAGAAATGCCTAGCCCCATTCTGGGATGTTTTTTGAATTAAAGGAGACTCCCTTTGTCTGTCCGCATGCCAACTGCAAGAGAAATCCAATGGCGCAATAACAACTTGGAACTTGAGACGAGAAACAAAGTGACTGGGGAAGAATAAATTTTCCTGTACATAATTGTCGCAGTTGGTAATATTGATGTGAATCGTGTTGGTGTTTTCATGTAAAAGGTATGGTGTTTGTTCACGGTCTGTTAAATCTAATATCGCGGTTAGCCTGGGGCTAAGTTGAAAAATGGATCGCAGATGGTGGGTGGGGGAAAGTCAATCCAAGTGTTAGGAGGAAAGATGATGCGTAGCTTATCACGGCACCGTTGGACTTGTGTGGCTCTGTTGGGGCTGCTTCTGTTTGCCCCTTGTACGAATGCCTTCTGTGACGAGGCAGATGCCAAGGCGGAGGATGCCAAGGCAGAAGATGGGAAGAAAGAATTGTTTGGTCGCGAAGCTCGCGAATCGACACCGATTATCGGGCGCGATCCTGATGAGCCGTTGAGTGAACGAGAAAAGATACATCACGTATTAAGCCGCTTTGCTTTTGGTGCAACGGCTCAAATGATTGATGAAGTAGAGAAGGTGGGCTTGGATAACTGGTTCGAAGCACAGATGAAAGGGGAAGAGTTGGAGTCGCGCAAGCTGCAGGCTCATTTATCAAAGTTGGAAACCCTCACGATGACCAATCAGGAGATTGTTCAGAAGTTTGGCATCATTCCCAAAGATCTTTCACTTGCCAACAGACTCACCACCGCACAACGCCGAAGACGAGCAGAGTTATTGCGAAATCGTTACATCCCGAGGCAACAATTAAAAGATGCCGTTCTGTTTCTTGCAGTATATGGCAACAACCAACTTCGAGAAACTGCAAGCGATTTCTGGCGGAACCATTTCAGTATCGATGTCAGTAAAGGAGTTGTCCGGTATTACGGAAATACGTATGAGCGAGAAGTGATTCGAGCCGAAGCGCTCGGGACGTTCAAAGCGATGTTGAACAAGCAGGCACGTCACCCGGCGATGCTGGTGTTCCTGGATAACTTTATTTCTCGAGCAACGCCACAAAAAGAGTTGCTCGCAGTCGCCCAGAAAGAATTTGCGAAAACACGAGATTATTCAACAGTTCTTGGTGCCATTGATATCGCAAAAATGAAGGGGCTTAACGAAAACTACGCCCGGGAATTGATGGAACTACATACTCTCGGCGTTGATAATTATTACACCCAGGACGATGTCATTGCCGTTGCGGAAGCTCTTACCGGCTGGACCGTTCAACAGGACAGCAGTAAGCCGATCGGATTCCTTTTCAAACCGGAAATGCACGCCACGGGAGCAAGGAAAATTCTTAAAATTAGAATTCCAGCTAACCCGAGAAACCCCATGCAGGAAGGCCAGGCTGTTCTCGATTTGCTCGTCAAACATCAAGGAACGGCTGAGTTTATTGCCTACAAACTGTGTCGATTTTACGTCAATGATCGCCCCTCACAAAAGATGGTTGCTCGCGTTGCCAAGGAATTCAGACGCAAAAACAAAACGGACTTGACGGCCACTTATCAAGCGATTCTTAACGATAAAGAATTTTTCGATCCTGCAAATTATCAGACGAAATTCAAACGCCCGTTTGAATTTGTTGTCAGTGCATTACGTGTCACGAATGCAGAAATCGCTTCGACTTCTGGAATTCATCAGGCACTTCTTTCGTTGAGCGAACCTCTTTACCAATGTGAAGACCCGACCGGTTATTACGATCAGGCGGATGTCTGGCGAGATCCCGGTGTAATGGCTGATCGCTGGCAGTTCGGCGTTGGTCTGGGAATGGGCTGGGTTCCCGGTGTGGAAATTCCTGCTTCATTCTGGGAAGGGTTGGAACCGAATAATCCGTTGCAATGGAAAGAAGTTCTTTCCAAAAGAATTCTTCCCATGGGACATACCGAACAGACCGACAAAGCTCTTGAAAAAGTGATCGCCAAATACTCCCGATTCAATCCGAAACCGGAACAGCTTGGTCGATACATTGTTGGAATTTTGCTCGGTTCTCCTGAATTCCAGAGGCAGTAAATAATCGCGTAACCAATTCGAGTAACGTATTTCTTAAAATAAAACCGACATCTTAATAGAGACGGAGAAGAATAATGAAACGACGTGACTTTCTAAATAACGCTGGTGTAGGGGCTGCTTCGGTTGGAGCAGGACTTGCAATGACACAAAATTCGTTGGCCTTTCAACCAAAGAAAAATCTGGTTTCGGATATGTTTCCGGACCCGGTTGTGGTGATGATTTTTCTGCGTGGTGGACAAGATCAATTAAATACGTTCGTGCCGCATTCAGATAAAACTTACTACAAAATCCGCCCCACCATTGCTGTCCAGAAAGAAGATGTGATCAAGCTGGACAATCGCTGGGGGTTGCACCCTGCGATGAAACCATTGAAGCGATTCTACGATGAAGGACGATTCGCAGCGGTGATCAACAGTGGGTCGCCGCACCAGACACGCAGCCATTTCGAAGCCCAGGACTTCATGGAATACGGGGCACCGGGAAACCGTACCGTTAGCGATGGCTGGCTCAATCGTTACCTCACTGCAACGGCTAATCCACGCGGGGAAGATCCCAAGAAATTGCGTTCATTAGCCATGCAGGAACGTCTGCCCCGTTCATTGAGGGGGACTTACCCTTCTGTTGCGGTGCCGCCCAACCTGCGAGACATCGAAGAAGTTCTTGACTTATTCGAAGACTTCTACAGCGGTGGCGATCCCGAAGCGTTAAGTGTTGCTCAACGTGCTGCAACGCGAAAACAAGCTGGGACGACATCGCGAAAAAGCCTGAAGAGTAAAGAGCGAACAAAAAAGCCGATGGGGTTAATGGCTGACCCGATCATGGCTTCCGGGACGCAAACGATTCATGGACTTCGCCGACTTCGAGAGATTCTTTACGGCTCTACGGATGACAGCACCTACAAGGGCCCACGGGAAGCACCTGAAATGGGTGCCACTTTTCAGGAATACCCCGGCGGTTGGTTTGCCAGTCGGCTGAAGTCACTGGCAAAAGTGATCAAATCTGATGTCGGTCTGGCAGTCGCTGCGACAGATATCAATGGTTGGGATCACCACATCGGCATGGGAAGTACCGATGGAACGCTTAACAGAATGCTGTCATTCGTTTCTGAAGGGATCGCAGCGTTCATGGACGATTTAGGACCAGATTTGGATCGAACGTTGATCGTTGTTTCAACAGAATTTGGTCGAGTCGCCAAGGAAAATGGAAACGATGGAGCTGATCATGGTCACGGCGGAGCAACCTGGTTGCTTGGTGGTCAGGTTAAAGGTGGTCATGTTTATGGTCGTTGGACCGGATTGGAACCGAGTGAACTGTTCCAAAAACGAGATCTGAAAGTGACGACCGACTTCCGGGAAATTTACGCCGACGTACTTCGTAAACATATGAAGTTCGACCTGCCGGCTGATTTCTTCCCCGATTTCACACCTGCAGAAAAAGGATTAGGAATTTTTGCCTGATTCGATCAATGATATTCAAGAAGCGATGTCGGGCAAATCGGCCCGGCATCGCTTTTTTAAGAATGGTAGCTACTTTTTGACAGGTTCAAGTTGAAGGGCGTTTTTATGAAAACGATGACGCTTATGATAAGTCTGATGCTCGCAGTCATTCTTATGGTTTCATCTGCGGACGATCTGGTTGCACAGAAGAGCAATTCGCATAAGAAGGAGTTTTCCCAGCTTCATAAAGACCTTTCAAAAGTCACGAGCGTTATCCGTCATAAGAAATATGATGAAGCGGGAAAAATGCTTGATGCTATTCAGGATCGGCTGGAAAAATACATCATCAAAACAGATTTGGGCAAGTCTCACAAGGGGATTCAGGCACTTGAAAAAGTCATCGCGTTGAAACGTCAAACGATTGAAAAGCTGAAAGACCCAAAAGGTTATAAAGAAAAGCAAAACCGTGTCAGTTTTGTGAAGCATGTCGCCCCGATTTTGAATAAACATTGTGTGAAATGCCATTCGGATGACCCGCAAGGAAAGCTGCATCTCGATTCTTTTGCAGAGATGAAAAAAGGAGGAGAAAGTGGCCCGCTACTGGCGGTCGGAAACGCAAATCGCAGCTTGATGATGGCTCGGCTTATTGCCCCTGAAAAAGACCGCATGCCTCAAAAAGCGGCTGCGTTATCACGAAACGAAATAGCAATATTGGCCTTGTGGATCAATCAAGGGGCCAAGTTCGATGGCGAAGATGAAGAGCAGGAATTGAGCGAAATGCTCAAACCAAAAGAAGATCTCCCACCGCTTAAATATGCCAAAGCGACCGGCAACGAGAAGGTCTCCTTCAAAAAAGATATCGCTCCTTTTATGGTGAAATACTGTCAACGATGTCACCAGGGGAAAAAACCGGGCGGCGGACTCTACTTGACCAGCTACGATACATTGATGCGAGGCGGCGACAAAGGCCTGGAAATTATCCCCGGCAAGCCGGATAAAAGTCGACTGTTTCAGTTGATGAGCAGCATGGATGAATCGATGCGAATGCCGTTGGAAGGGAAGGTGCATCGCAAAAACTACGATGACATCAACACCTGGATTTCTGAAGGAGCCCGCTACGATGGAGATGACCCGCGCACTCCACTACGTGCGTTGAATCCGAGTGAAGGCCAGATGTTGGCTGCCGAGATGAAAACATTTACGCCAGAGCAATTGGTGAAGTACCGCAAGGAAAGGTCCGATGCTCAATGGAAAAAAGCATTTCCCGATACCGAACCGCTATTTCTGGAAACAGACAACTTCTTCTTTTATACCAACGTTCCTGAAGAACGATTTAAGAAAATTCAGAAATGGCCTGAAGATCAAATTGAATCGCTGCGAAAAGTATTTGCGATTGAAGAAGGCAAAAAACTCTGGAAGGGAAAACTGACTGTTTTTATTCTTGCCGATCACGACTCTTATGAACAATTCAATAAGGTTGTCACTCAGCGGCGGATCAATGAAAATTCAGTTGGTAACTTTGTCGTCACTGGTACACAGGATGATGCTTTTGTTGTTTTGGAAGATATTGGCGATAAATCGAATATCGATGCCCCTGCACTACAGCTAAATTTTATCATCCAGACAACCAATGCCTACATCACCACATCGCAGGCCAGTTTCCCGGAGTGGTTCACTCTGGGAATCGGCTTGGCGCTATCGGCATCAGAAGCATCTCGCAAAGATCCCTATCTGCAAGAGCTACGCTTCGATGCGATCGACTCTCTGGAAGAGCTGGAAAAACCGACTGATGTTTTCAATGACGGGGCGTTCTTTTCATCCGAAAAAACACTCCCGGTCGGTTTTACCCTGGCTGAATTTCTTCTGAAAAAAGGAGGGCAAAAAAAACTCTCTGCTTTCATTAAAGCGATGGAGCAAGGCGGAGAAGTCGGGAATTCGCTGCGCGTGGTTTACGGCATCGACCTGGCACCGATTGCGCAAGCCTACTTTTCTTCCTTCAAGAAAAAACGAAGACCAAAATCGTAATTGAACACTGTCGCACAGACTGCACGTGCCGCCTCTACGATGTGAGATGCAGCACTGGCGGTGATGTTTTGAAACTCGAGAGTCTTCATTGGTGTGAATATACTCTGCACGGTTACAAATAATCGTTTAACGGCAAGCCGAGGGCGACTGCGTAAACAGGTGTGCTCGGGTCAATGGTATCAAATTCTACAGCAACCTGGTATTTAATAAATGCTCAATTCTTGAGCGTGTGCGGTATAGCCTCCCCTTCGACACTTCGAAATGCCCTTACAATTCTCCCCTGATCTGTATTGTCGCTGGAATAAACGGACGCATTTATCTAAAATTGATTACTTGTTCAAATTTCTGCAACACTTTTCTCAACTGGCGAGGTAATAATGGGGGGACTGCACGTTGCGGTCTGTTTTTCAAGTAATAAACGGCTCTTGCCGAGTGGAGTGGACATCAGAATGAACCTGCGAACGATTCTATTTACGATCATCTGGCTGATGACGATGCTGTTTGCTTTTCAGTCCGGGGCGTGGAAAGCGAAGCAAAAGGAGTATATTTCTAAAGAAGAGGCCAGGCAGAATTCCAATTACCACATGCACAACCCGTTGCATCCGGGCGGTAAAGTGAGCATGGCCGGGCAGTTTCATCTTGAGCTAGTCAGCCAGAAAGATGGAGCGCATCGCTTATGGGTTTCGAATGCGTTTCGCCAGGAAATGGACCCGGCTGGGTTTGTCGGAAAATTGACGATTGAATACCCCGATGGCAAAAAAGAAGAAATCCCTTTCAAAAGACTGAGCCGCAAAAAAGAACTGGTGGCAAAATCTAAGCCAATTAAAGGGCAGGTCTGGTTAACGATTGATGGGATGCTGGGAAGTTCGGTGCCGTTCAAGAAAGTGAAATTCTTCTGGGACTACGAAGCGAAAATGGTCGATCTGAATATCCCGCTGGGACTGGATTCAATGCTTCCGATGCCGATCGATAATCCACTGACAACGCAAAAAATAGAACTGGGTCGCGAACTCTTTTTCGATGAGCTACTCAGTGCAGATGGAACCGTTTCGTGTGCAACGTGCCATCGCCCCGACCATGGTTTTGCAGAGCCGCTCGCCATTTCAAAAGGAATTGCAGGACGTACGGGAAAACGGAATGCTTTAACAATCCTTAACACTGCTTATTATCGTACCCTGTTTTGGGATGGACGAAGTGCATCGCTGGAAAGGCAAGCCGTTCGGCCGATTTTTGATCATGCGGAAATGGGCTTCAAAGAAGAAGCAAAGTTTGTGGAGCGAATTGATTCTAAATATGGGACTCGAATTAAAAAGGCATTTGGCAAACCGACGGCTTTAAGAACCATCGCCAAGGCAATCGCTTGTTATGAACGAACACTGCTTTCGGGTGATTCCGATTTTGATCGTTTTGAATCTGGCGAGCACGAAGCGATCAGTCCTTCTGCCCAGCGTGGTCGCTCTCTGTTTTTCGGCAAGGCGCGCTGTGGCAGTTGTCACATTCCCCCGTTATTTTCCGATCATGAATTTCACAATCTTGGTGTGGGTAATGGAAGCGATCCCGGGCGGTTCGCGGTAACAGAAGACCCGAAAGATAAAGGAGCGTTTCGCACACCCTCGCTGCGAAATGCCACATTAACGGCTCCCTACATGCACGATGGGAGTGTCGCGAGCTTGCGGGAAGTGCTTGAGTTTTATAATGCGGGAGCGGGAGATAACCCGTTGCTCGATCCGATCATACAACCCCTCGATTTATCTGATGACGACATCGAGGATCTCCTTACTTTTCTTCAGACTCTCGAGGGACGATTTGCAAACTCTAAAAATATATTGTCGGGTAAAAATAATGATGGAAAGGAAAAAGAATGATCACCTTTCCTGAAATCCCACCACTGCCGCTGGCTCATGTGACGTACATTGTCGATCCGGAAAAACTGGAAGCGTTGGCGGGGCGAGATTGGACCTATCTTCTTTCGCCGCTGTTTGATCCACTCTATCTGTCAATGATTGTGGCGACACTCATTATCACCGTTATCTGTTTCGCAGCGTGTGAGTTAGTGAAACCACTGCGTGATGCCTGTCATGGAATTCATGATCGCCTATTGAACTATCATGATTTTATCCCGCTCGTTTTGCGAGTTTCGCTGGGAGTTGCCCTGGTGGTTGCAGGAACCAAGCAGGTGCTACTGCTGCCGAATGTGCCCGGCGAAGCACTCAGTACGCTGGAAGTCGTGATCGGTTTCTTTCTGATTGTCGGCTTTATGATCCGGCTCAGTGCGTTGGTCGCGTTCGGGATATTTTGTTTTGGACTTTGCACGAGTCATTATTTACTTGGTTCCATGGAGACGGCAGCGGCGGCATTGTTAATCGCAGCACATGGAGACGGCCCTCCCAGTATCGATAATATTTTGGATATTGATCCGTTAAGTCGTGTTCTAAATTTCCTTTGGCAGCCACTGCGAAAGCATACAGGATTAGTTCTTCGGTTAGCCTTGGGCTCCACTTTAATCTGGCTTTCCATCACAGAAAAAGCAATGAACCCGCGTGTCTGTGAAGCGGTTGTGATCGATTACGACCTGGAAAGTGTGATTCCCGTTAGCACTGCGATGTGGGTTTTTGCGGTCGGGGTGATTGAATTTGCCGTCGGACTGGTTCTAGTTCTTGGTTTTTTCACTCGTATCTTTTCGATCATTGCCTTTTTGGTTTTAACCCTTTCCTTTTTTTACTTTCGAGAAGAAGTCGCCGGTCATGTTACTTTTTTTGGCTCATTACTTGTCTTGATGATTACCGGAGCAGGATCGTTGAGTTTCGATTCGCTCATTGCTTATAAGACTCGTCATGTTCGGGGAACCACGAGTCCTTATTCACCTTAAATTTCTTTTGGGAAACAACAAGAGTCCATCGTGGAATCAGCATCAAACCGATCGGAATTAACGGGGCGGCGTTCAAAAAAACGCCGCTCTTCGGGGAAATTGCCTCCAGAGATGACGAGTATCAAATCCGATTCCGATGAAATAATAACGTTATCTGAAAAAATTAAACGCTGGATAGTCGGATTCGCTGCCACCGGGCTGGGGATTTCGTTACTCATCCATTTGCTTCTGCTGCTCGGGTCCTCGTTTTATATTATTCGTAGCAACGATGTCGATGAATTCGTGTTGAGCTCCAATGTTGCTGCGGGAGATGAACAACTCGATTTCGATGAAATTATGGATGTCCGCCTCGATGTTCCCCAGGCTTCCGATTCTCCCGATCAACTCAATCTCATGCAGGATCAACCGACAGACTTGGTCGCTGTCCCTTCTTTTCTGAAAAGTAAGGGGGAGGGAAAAGTAGGCGAACAGTTCGGTTTCCGGATTCCTTCAGGGGGGAATGTTGTCAGTAAAGGAAGTTTCACCGCGTGGACAATCCCCAAAGACCCCGAACCGAGGCAGGACTACCTGATTATTATCCAGATTAAATTACCTGCGAAAATCAAAAAGTATCGCCAGGAAGATCTCTCCGGTTTTCTTACCGGCGACGATGGCTATACAACGCCCATTGCAGAATATCGTGGAAGCAAATTCCCCAAAAAGTTTTATGGTAAATTTGATATGAAAGCGAAACAGTTTGTCATTAAAATTCCAGGCGCAGCCGCGAAGGTGAAGGATGAAATACTCATTCAATCCAGAATCCTCAAAGAAAAACAGAAACTGGTCATTGTTTTCTAGTGTTCCGCTAACCTGGTGTAGCCGAAACCAAACAGCCACTAAATTTTATGAAGAACCTAAAATTAACCACAGAGGCGCAGAGGACACGGAGAAAACAACTCTCGTAACGACTGCAACAGTTTGGAATTCAAACCGCTCATTTGATCGATTTAAATAGTTTCTCTTTTATCCTTTTCTTTGCATCGCCGCGTCTTTGCGCGAAACTTTTTTTCTAAAATGAGAGACTTATTTTTGTCTTCCTCGGTGTTCTCTGTGCCTCCGTGGTTTATATTTTTCTTTTTCGTGATAAAAATATCCTGCCACTTTCGCGCAGCATTTCAGTGATAAGGGCTTAAAGAGAATCAATCCTTCGCCGTCTTGCTTGAATTGCGATGTGATGAGTTGACTTTGAAATGGAAGAACCAAAAAATGATCGTCGGTGTTCCGCGTGAAATCAAAACAGATGAGTACCGTGTCGCGATGCTTCCGGTTGGTGTGGAAATGCTTTGCCAGGCCGGGCATCGCGTTCTTATTCAAAAAGAAGCTGGCGTTGGCAGTGGGATACCCGATCAGGATTATCTTTCCAACGGGGCAGAGATCATCGAAACGGCTGAAGAAATATTTGCCTCGGCCGATTTGATTATCAAAGTGAAAGAACCCCTTGAACCAGAATGGGCGATGCTGCGCGAGGGGCAAATTCTGTTTACGTATTGTCACTTTGCAGCAGACGAAAAATTAACCAGGGAAGTATTGGTAACGGGAGTTACCGCAGTTGCCTACGAAACGTTGCGAAGCCCCAAAGGAACACTTCCATTATTAACCCCGATGAGCGAAGTGGCCGGTCGCATGAGCGTGCAGGAAGGGGCGAAATATTTGGAACGTCCGCAGGAAGGGCGTGGGATATTACTGGGCGGAGTCCCCGGCGTTGCTCCTGCTCACATTGTTATTCTTGGTGGAGGCGTCGTTGGCAAAAATGCGGCTCAGATTGCAGCCGGCTTCCAGGCAGATGTTAATATCCTCGATGTGAATGTCGATCGTTTGCGTTATCTTGAAGATATTATGCCTGCCAATGTGAATACGCTTTATAGTGATCGTCATAATATTGTTGAGCAACTCTCACGAGCCGATCTGGTAATTGGTTCTGTTTTAATCCCAGGAGCAAAAGCCCCGAAGCTCGTCACTAAAGATGATCTGAAAATAATGAAGCCTGGTGCAGTGATAGTCGATGTCGCGGTCGATCAGGGAGGATGCTTTGAAACGACTCGCCCGACAACTCATTCCGATCCCACTTTTATTGTGAACGAGATCGTCCACTATTGTGTTGCTAATATGCCGGGAGCGGTCGGGCGGACCAGTACCTATGCGTTATGCAATGTCACTTTCCCTTATGTGATGAAAATCGCAGAGCAGGGACTAATCGAAGCCGTTTCGACAGACCTTGGTTTTGCAGAAGCGATCAACATACACGCCGGGCAACTGACCAATCAGGCCGTGGCGGAAACTTTTGGAATGGCATGGCAGAACTTCCACGATATCGCAACTTGACCAGTCCCGCCATCCTGCATACAGAACAAATTCTTGCTCCCACTCGCAGGCCAATTTTCAATTGCACTAGAAACGCTACATTAACAGTTGCCAGTTTGTTCTGGATAAAACCCCGGGCAGGAGAACCAGCTTGGATTCGCATAGCCGCTTTTTCTTATGTCACGAGTACATTATTCATCGCCAGTCTTACTGCGAGCCGTGAGTGTGAAGAGTTTGATCACCCCGCCTGATTATTCTGCGGGTGGTTCTGCCCAGGCAATTACTTCCTCCTTAATTTCTTCGAATTTTTTACAACCCACTGGCTTGGCAAGATACAGGCGGCTCATTTGTAATCGAAGTTTGCTGAGGTGGTGAATAATACTATGCTGATCGTCCACGAGTTTTTTGATACTACCATCCCCTTGCTGAATTCTTATTAATTCGGCTGTTTCATCTGGTCTAAGGTCTTTCACTTGCGAAAGGGAAATAAATGGTCCCAGTGCTTCAAAAGAGACATCTTTAGGAAGCTCTTCCCAAATCCAAAATTCCTCTGGAATGGAGTGTTTTTCAGCGAGTTTTTTTACCTTTTCTATCTTATCCTTGCGAAACAAAGCATATTCAGGGTGCTGCCCTTGCGCCCCCTCGCGAAGGACTGCAACTTGATGAATCAGCTTGGGAGGAGTGCGACTGCGAAGCAATCGACACAATTCAGATAAGGGACTATCGTCGTTACTCTCAGCTTGTTTTCGAATTGCCGAGTCCACATAACCATCGTGGAAATTCAGAAATTTCGAGTCATCGGTAATTAATTTCTCGATTTCTTCACCATCTTTATAGATCAGTCCCTGTTCTCGCATGAGATAAAGAATGGTTCGAACTAATGCCTCGAAGCCAAAAGTTGTTTTATGAAAATAGACAACTTTGTGCATGAAATATCGTGCGATTAAAAAATGCTCTGCTGCTGTTGCGGCCTTCTTTGAAAGAATGATATCAACTGACTCTTGTCCTTCAATTTCCTCTGTAACAACATCGAGGTTGCTTAAAAGATAATCGAGATCGATTTTCCCATAAGGCACCCCAGTAGCCAATGAATCACGGACGAGATAATCCATCCTGTCCATATCCAGGCTGCTATGCATCAGTCGATTGTATGCTGGATTTTGATGTTGACCGCAGATGATTGAAGCAATCTCGTCTGGATCAAGGTCAGCTTCCTTTAATACATGCTTAATATCATCTCGCTGTGAAATGATTAGTTCTCCCATTTTTTCATGTTTGGGATAACGAACCCTTTCAGTCTGTTGAGAGGCAAGTGAGGATTCTTTTACAAGCAGGTTTGGTCGATATTCCTTGTCGCCGTCGATGAATTCCATCAAGTGAGAATAGGGATAATGTCCGATGTCGTGCAAAAGAGCAGCAATTCGTATGACACGCTGGTCATCTTCATCAAAGTGACCTTTACCAACCAGCAGATCAATAACACGGCTCATAATCCGAAATACACCAAGCGAATGAGCAAACCGTGTATGTGTTGCATTCGGATAGACAAGAGAAGCAAGGCCAAGCTGCTTTAAATTTCGTAATCGCTGAAAAGAGGGAGTATCAACCAGTTGCTGCTCTAATTGACTGAGCGGAATTTCGCCATGAACAGGATCGCAAATAATCTTGTAACGATAGGTGTCATTCACCGCTGCCCCCATTGGAAACAGACGTTGTTTTTTCGATGAGACCGTGTTTGTCCAATCGTTCCCAGGCTTTCTCAGCAACTTCTTTTGAATTCTCAAACTGCGGCTTGGATTCGATAAGTTTATTAAAAACAGAATTAAAAACTTTATCCGTATCTTTGGGCCAATACGCGATATGCTTCAAGTAGTGGAGCGAAGATAATAACTCCAACCAACTATCATTATCAATTTGAGTATCCTCAGGTATCTCCCACAAACGCTTTGCCCTGTCTATATTCGCTATTCCCACTGACGATAATTCATATGATTCATATTCGTTATCATCTGAATTTAACTCATCTTTTAAAATGAAAGCCTCCTCGGTGAGGCCGCGGCAATAGGGGCCACGAAGATACCAGCTAAAGCGATATCCAAGATCATAACCCATCACCTGAGTGAGGTAAATTCGTTTTTGGACATTGAATCTTTGAGAAAAAGAATCCAGCTTGATATCACCAATGCCTGCCTGGCTCAGTACGAGTTTTAATTCCACCCGCGCAGTATTCATAATGTCCTCCAGATAAGTTGTAGTTTCCTAACTTTATTGTTAGGCCATACCCCTGTTTTTCATATCCTAACTCCAGTTATTCGTTTGGTGCCAGCTCTATTTGCTTAGACTGTACCGAATACCTCAAAGTTAGTCCATGAGGCTTGATTTATCAATCGAGCTGCCTATTTTCTATTCGTTTAAGAACCTACAATGGAAATTGTGCGTTACAAAAGGCAGACACAACAGGCAGATGATAGAAATTGTGAAGTGAAATGAGTGAGAAGTCGCAGCCGGTCGTTTTGAATTCGGAGCAGGTGCTTGGGCCGAAGGGGCGGATTGCTGCGCGGTTGGAAAAGTATGAATTTCGTGAGCAGCAATTGCAGATGGCCAATGCGGTTGAGCAGGCGATTGCCAAACGGGAACATCTGGTTGTTGAAGCAGGAACCGGAACCGGAAAAAGCTTTGCGTATCTGGTCCCTGCGATTCTTTCGGTGCTTAATAACCGAAATGACGAACAACCTAAATCTGGCAAGAAACAGAAAAAACGGGTCATCATTTCAACGCATACCATCAGCTTGCAGGAGCAGTTGATTAGTAAGGATATCCCGTTTCTCAACGCGATATTGCCAGTCGAATTTTCAGCCGTGCTGGTGAAGGGGCGTTCGAATTATGTCAGTTTGAGGCGCATTAAAGGGGCACTCGAAAAAACGGTTGCGTTGTTTCCCGAACAAGAACAGCTTCAGCAATTACAAGAGATTTCTACGTGGTCAAAAAAAACGGGGGACGGTTCGGTTTCGGATCTTGATTTTCGTCCGCTGCCTGCTGTCTGGGACGAAGTGCGCAGTGAGCATGGGAACTGCCTGGGCAAAAAGTGTCCGACTTATAATGACTGCCTTTATTACAAAGCTCGCAGGCGGGTTTGGAATGCGGATTTGCTGGTCGTGAATCATGCATTGTTCTTTTCCGATTTGGCACTCCGCCGGGAAGGGGCTTCGATTCTGCCCGATTACGATGCGGTCGTTTTCGATGAAGCACACACGCTGGAGCAGGTCGCTTCGTCGCATCTGGGAGATTCGGTGGCGAATACGCAGCTCAATTACATTCTGACGAAGTTGTATAATGATCGCGCCAATAAGGGGTTGCTTGTGCATCACAATTTTCGTGAAGGGCAAAAGCAGGTGGCGAGGCTGTATCATCTGGGAAACGAATTTTTCTCAGCCGTTGCGTTTCATCTGGGAATTAATACGGGAAAGAACGGTCGGGTTCGCACGCCTGTTGAAATTGGGAATGCGGTCTCGCCGGAATTGAATCAACTGGCAGGGATGATCGGGGAATTTGCAGATAAACTCGAAAAGGAAGAACAGCGGATCGAATTGAAAGCCGCAGCGGATCGATTGTATGGTCTCTCGAATTCGATCAAAAACTGGCTCGAACAGACTCTGGAAGATGCCGTTTACTGGGGAGAAGTGACTCACGGCAGGCAGCAGCAGGTGAAACTGGTTTCTTCGCCCGTGGAAATCGGAACGGTGCTTCGAGGCGAGCTGTTCAACCAGATTCCTTCTGCGATTTTGACATCTGCAACTATCGCGGTGGGCGGTCAATCGTTTGGCTTTGTGAAAAATCGACTCGGTTTAAGCAGCGGAGCCGAATTGAAAGTCGGCAGCCCGTTCAATTTCAAAAAGCAGATGAAGTTAATCCTCTGCAAAGATATGCCCGACCCGGCCAGTGAAGCAGCAGCGTATGAACAAGCGGTCGTGGAGCGAGTTAAGAAATACGTTCTACAAACACATGGCAAGGCATTTGTGTTATTCACCAGTTATAAAATGCTCAACATGTGCGCGGACAAACTTGCCAGCACGTTTAACAAGCAGGGCATCAATTTATATTGCCAGGGAAAAGATATGCCCCGCTCGCTGATGCTGGAACGATTTCGAAATGATGAAGCGGCTGTGCTGTTCGGTTCAGATAGTTTCTGGCAGGGGGTTGATGTCCCCGGCAATGCGCTGCAAAATGTGATCATCACCCGCTTACCATTTTCGGTGCCAGATCATCCACTGCTTGAGGCAAGAGTCGAGCGAATCAAACAACGCGGCGGCAATCCGTTCATGGAATATCAGGTTCCCGAAGCAGTCATCAAACTGAAGCAAGGTTTCGGCAGGCTCATTCGGACCAAAGACGATGTTGGTCAAGTCGTCATCCTCGATCCCCGCATCAAAACAAAACGATACGGCAGCATCTTTCTGGAAAGCCTGCCAGATTCCGAAGTGATTGTGGAGTAACGAAACACAGGCGAGCGGGGCGAGAGTATTAACCCCAAGGCTGCTCAGAAGATTGGTTTTCCCATTTGAGCGAAGAAACGTTGATGATTCCAGTTGAAAAAATTATAACCCTTTGATGAATCGCAGATATTCTGCTTCGAACATTTTCATTTTGCCGCGCGTACCGAAGCTGTCGTGAAAATCATTTAGTCGTTGTTGAGGCGAATACTTTCCAAGTAATGGGCGACCGGCGACTCGCTTCAGATACTTTGCGTACTCGGAAGAACGAGTTTCCATTAAAAAGAAACTGAGTGCCCACGCTTCGCTGTATGCGTCCAGAGTTTGTGTCTGGAAAACGCGATCACTCGAAATGAATTTCTCTAACGAATTATTATACCGCCGCTGTTTGACATAATTCCCGAACCAGACAAATCGCTCTCGATTGATCCGAGAAGAAGCCGATCCCGATTTTGAAGCGGAGCGAGATTCGGGATGTTCAAACACTGTCGCCAACCCTTCGACAATCCAGCGAGGCGTTTCTGCAATTCGCGAATGTAAACCAAGATTGAAAGCAACCTGATGCGTCGCTTCATGAATAATCGTATCCTGTAACGACGTTAATTCGCCTGCTTTGGCAAAAGAAGAATTTGTGAATGAAACGGGAAGATCAATCTCTGCTGATTGGCTGGAAGTTGCGGGATCGAACAGCGCGATGCGATTTGTCTTCATTTGATAATAACCAGCCAGCCCACGGGTATGCGTAATACCTTCTGCGTGGGCGTATTTCACAAACTGAGTATGATCGGGAAAAATGATTGCGACCAACGGGAATTCGAGTGGTTCTACTTCAAAGCCTCGTGTCGAAAAATAGACGTGCATTTCACGGTAAAGCTGTTCAAACAACTTGCCGTATTTCTTGCCGTACCCCGGAGCAGTACAAACCAGATAATGCGTTGTGCCAACAATCTCAAACTCTTTTCCCAATTCCAATCGCAAATGCGAACGCATTTCCGCCGCTGAGTATGGCTTGAAAGTTTTTGCGATTCGTTTGAAACCGGTCACTGCATCAAACGAGAACGATTTCATTTTCCCATCGCGTTCAAGTAACCAGCATTGCTCATCGTTATGAACAATTTCTTTTCCGATATAAATCTCTTTTTTCGTATGAATCTTCAGCAGAGCAGTTGCTGCCTGAGCCGAAGAGCAGACAAGAATCAGCATCCCTGAAACTACCAAAATTAGTCGTAAATTTGTCAGCATGATATTCTCCCAACAGCCGTAGCAAATCCGAGATGTTCAAAAATATGGATGCCGCAGGGCGCATAGCGAGCCTGCCAATCGTTCTTAAACATAGGCTACCAACGAGATGCAGGCGAATAATTCATTTCATCTGAGGACAGAAATACGAGAACTTTGTGAATGAGGTATCAGAAAAACGGCGAATGATGCAAAAAAGAATCATTCGGAAGTTAAATCAATCAAATAAGATACGCTGTTCACAGCATGCCAGGTTATTTCAGAAACTAAAGGCATTGTGTGCCTTGGCTCGCTTCCCGGTTTGTTCCTTGGTAAGCTAACAGTAAATGGTCAACACGGCTGTTTTTATGACAGCCTTATCTAAAAGAAAACATAGTAGTAGGATCCGCTATTGCGGACCATCGCATGAAATTGAGGGTTCCACTCCCCATCGTGGTCCGCAAAAGCGGACCCTACAACTGAGAATAAGCGTTACACACCAGAATATATACCGTTAGTACATTATGATGAGCTTACCCGAAAACAGTGATCTGATCGATCAGGAAATTGAGTACGATTGTGTAGAGGATGCCGTGCAGGCGATTCGTGAAGGACGAATGGTCATTGTTGTTGATGCCAGCGACCGGGAAAACGAAGGCGATTTTATTTGTGCAGCCGAATCGATCACTCCCGAGATGGTCAACTTGATGCTTCGGCAGGGGGGCGGTGTACTTTGCGTGCCGATGGTTGATGAAGATGCACAGCGATTGCAGCTTGGGCTTGCAGCCGGACAATCGCCCAACACGGCAATGCACCACACAAACTTTCTTGTGCAGGTTGATCATACCGACGCCGGGACGGGTGTCAGCGCAGAAAATCGAGCAATAACAATTCGCTCCCTGGCTGATCCTGTATCAATGCCGCAAGACCTTGTTCGCCCCGGTCATATCTCTCCCCTGTTGGCAAAAGAGGGGGGAGTTCTCAGACGTGCCGGGCATACCGAAGCGACGGTCGATTTAATGCGACTGGCTGGGAAACGACCGGTCGGTGCGCTGATCGAAATCCTCAGCCCCACCGGATCGGGAATGGCGAATTCAGAAGAGCTGAAAGCGATGGCGATTCAATTCGACATGCCGATTATTTCAATTTCAAGCCTCATTCGCTACCGCAGGCAACGCGAACATTTAGTCAGCCGTGTTGCAGAAGTCCCCATTCAAACACGAGATTACGGAACGCCCACGTTCATCGCGTATAAAGTTGAACATGAAGAGCAGGAGCCGTTAGCGATTGTCTGGGGAAATTTGCAATCGGTCGAAGCGCCGCTGATCCGAATGCACTCTTCTTGTTTTACCGGTGATATTTTAGGTTCCCTTCGTTGTGATTGTGGCGAGCAATTGCACATGGCGATGGAAATGATTGCCCGTGAAGGGGCAGGAGCAGTCGTTTATCTCCCGCAGGAAGGTCGCGGGATTGGACTGACCGCAAAACTGCAAGCCTATCAACTTCAAGATCAGGGATTGGACACCGTCGAAGCGAACCTTAAACTTGGTTACAAAGCAGACCTGCGAGATTTTATGGTCGGTCTGCAAATACTCAAAGACCTGGGACTCTCCTCGATCCGCCTGCTGACCAACAACCCAAAGAAGACCGAAGCTTTTGAAAAATGGGTTGATTTAAAAGTGGTCGAACAATTACCAATTATTGCCCCACCAGAAAAAAACCGCGAGAAATACCTGGCAACCAAACGAGACAAAATGGGACACGACCTCCCCGCTGATTTCAAGGGATCGGAGAATGAAGGGAGTTGATGTCAAAACGGATGCTTATTTCGTCCATCCGTTTGCGTGCATCCATTTTTCGACCAATCCTGTCCAGGCAGAAGTGCCGGGAATTTTTTTGGCGAGGCCGACGCCGTGACGCCCTGTTTGAAACAGGTGTAGTTCGCCTTTAACACGATGTTTAATCATCGCTTCATAAAACAGAACGCTGTTCATCACAGGAACCGCCTGGTCCTCCTGTGTATGAAATAAAAATGTGGGCGTTGTTTGTGGGGTCACCTGCAATTCATTGGAAAGTAATTCCACAAGTTTAGGGTCCGGGTTACTGCCCAGTAGATTACTTCGAGAACCTTTGTGTGTATCATTCAGATTCATCGTAATGACGGGATAACAGAGAATGGCGAAATCGGGTCTGCAACTTTTTTGATTGACATGATCTTCAGCCTTTGGATTTCCGTTATCAAAATGTGTCGCAGCGGTAGATGCCAGATGCCCTCCTGCTGAAAAACCGATCACGCCGATTCGATTTTCTTCGACATTAAATTCTTTTGAATGAGCACGAACATATCGAATCGCGCGCTGGACATCGTGCATCGGTGCAGGATGCGGATACCGTTTCCCCAGACGGTATTTCAGAACAAACGCCGTCACTCCGAATGAGTTAAACCAACTCGCAATTTCATGCCCTTCGTGCGCCATCGCATGACCGCCATATCCTCCACCGGGACAAATAACAATACCGCATTTGTTAGCCGAGCCTTGCGAAACGGGATAGACTGTAATGGTCGGCTTATCTTCTGGTAATTTCCCCACCGCACCGGGAGCGCCTTCTGGCCAAAGGAGAATAGTCTCCAGCGGCGCCAGCGGTTCTGCATTGCACAGGGAAGGTGTCAACAGGATCAACAAAAGCAGAACAAAAGAAGTTATTCGCAGAGGAGTTGTGTGAAGCATAGGAGATTTACTTTCTGGGTTTTGAAACAATATATGTAAGCAGCGACCAAACAATAACTGTCGTTACTTCGATACTCTGTTTTCTTGGCTGAAGGCCAAAATCATCATAGCCTGGGGCGTTGCCCCAGGCTATGGTGAAAGAGGCCTTTGGCCAAACAAAATTTGTAGAGCCTGACAGTAAATATTTAACCAATGCTAAGCAGCGTGACAACGCGCTGCGTTTCTTTATCGTAAACGAAATGCAGCCATTTCCAGATGATCGCGGACGTAGACAATGCCATCAACCAGAGCATGCGGATTCCAAACGCGGCTGGCATTTGGCAATACTTTTTGTCTCGCCAATTCCTGAAACTTTGCCGGGTCTGCTTTGACAATCGCCAGGTCGCCATCTTCTGTGATGATCAATAACTGATCGTGCGTCAGCAAAACCTGCCCATGTCCGTAGCGTCCTTTTTTCCACTGTTTCTTGCCGGTTTTCGGGTCAATGCACATCAGAATGCCTTCGTCCAATCCATAAATGTATCCCTGGTAATAAACAGGAGATGAAAATTTTGTCCGCATAATTTTGACATCGTGCCAGATTTTATTCACTTTCCAGTTGCCCTGCTTGCTTTGTTCGATATTCAGCAAAGCACTTCCCATCGAATAGCTTGAGGAAATGAAAACATCCTTTTGATTTTCCAGAACAATCGGCTGCGCACAATTCACTTTGGCACCATTGATGTATTTGTAATGCCAAAGTTGCTTGCCGTTTGTTGGGTCGTGTCCGCTTAAACCGTGTCCATCGAAAATGACAATTTGCTTGACGCCATCAATGACATGAAACATGGGCGAAGAATAGCCGCAAAGATTTTTGTTGTTTACTGAATCGAACTGTTCCACTCCCTCGCATTTCCATATCGTGCTGCCATCTTTCAGGTTTAATCCCATCAAGCCGTTTCCTTGAGGACCGCCGGGGTTAATGCAGACGGTGTTTTCGTAAACAAGCGGACTGGATGACATTCCCCAGACAACATTCGGGATTTTCAGATCGGTTAACACGTTTCTGGCCCAGATCAATTTTCCTGTTTGAAAATCGAGACAGGTCACATCCCCCGCGGCTCCCATGCTCACAACAAACCCTTGTGAAACAGTCGGCGTGGTGCGTGGTCCCAAACCTCCCATCGCTTCGAAAAAGCGGGCGGGATATTGATAAATCCAACGCAGTTTTCCGCTGCGGATATCGTAACAAGTGATCGCTTCATTCTGATCTCGTTGTTCAATGGTGACCAGCGAATTTCCGACAACAGCCATCGACGCATAGCCTGCACCAACAGGAGTTCGCCATAACTCAACGAGCGGATTTTGCTGCCAATCGGTTCGCAAAACTGGTCCTTCGACAATCCCATCTCTGCGAATTCCCCGGTAGGCAGGCATGTCGGTGGGCAAAATTGCAAACTCAGTCGCTTCCTCTTCATCTTGTTGACCTGCGGCTAATTTTTGAGGCGACTTCGGTAACGGGTCCCAGTAATAAGAGACGTAAAGATTCATATCGCCATCGAAATTGAAATCACGTATCGAAGCAGCCCAACTGGTACCACATAGCAAAAGAACCAGCATCGTCGTCCAGACGGTTTTTCTTTTGAAATACGACAGAAAGCAAAACCATAATCCCAACAAATTAACCTGAGAGCCAACAATGATGACCGTCAGCATGTTGACCCAGTTCTGCCCCGCGATTGTTTCATAAACATAGCGGACCCAGTAGAAAGAACCTGCCAGCGAAATCAAAAGCAACAGCGGAATCCCCCAACCGCGAAGCCAGTTTCGTTTTGGGTTAGACTCTTTCGCGTGTTCGGGCTTGTTATCTTTATCGTTCATGTGAATAATAAATCTTTGGTAATGTTTGAATCTGACAGGGTACCCAATTTTTTATTTATAATATTTCGCCACTTTTGTGCAGCACTCCATCGATAAGAGCTTACGGTAGAGACACGACAAAAAAGTATAGGCAAATTCAAAAGCAACCATAAGTCCCCGGAGAATCTCAAATGAAAAATACGAAAAGCATTCTATTTATTCTTACCCTGCTTCTGCTGGTGCAGTTTCCATCTGAAGCGGAAGAAGAGAAAAAAGTGGGATTGCCTGCTGAAATACACGGCTGGGAGTTGTTGACACCGCGTGAAGAATTACGTCCGAAACTTTCCTTCGACACAAAAGCCGGCCCAACGAAAAAAGGGGCTTTCATTATTGAAGCGGATGACCGGGAAGGGTTGATGGGGCATCTTCAACAAACATTCCCCGTTGAAGGAGGAAAGACCTACCAGTTTACCGCGTACCGCAAAGCAAAAGGGGTTGATCTAGTCCGCCGAGCTGGCATCGTGCGGATTATCTG
>Ga0316208_1001425_pt1 | contig 22502 bp, 14 predicted proteins | sample 3monopyrite_MG_FD_204944 | JGI IMG/M metagenome (GOLD analysis project Ga0316208, IMG submission 204944) | Microbial mat bacterial communities from mineral coupon in-situ incubated in ocean water Damariscotta River, Maine, United States -... | ecosystem: Environmental > Aquatic > Marine >... | reverse complement strand
AAGTGCTCGTCATACGGCACCTCCCACCTGCACGGTCAGCTTGATGGAACCGTCCGCCAGGCTCTGCTCGGACACCGAGTGCCCCTTCCGCCGAGCCTCGATCTTCGTCTGCTCAACGGCGTACGCCTGCAGAAACTGATCCAGCCGAGACTGCTCGCCCCAGCGTCCGTTGTAGTTGTCGTACTGAGCTTCTCCAGTCGCCGTCTGAAACACCACCGGATACCGCCAGTCCCGCAACCGAACAGCCAGGCCTTCCACCTCGCGACTGAAGAGCCTGATTTTACCGTCAACCGGCGGCTCCAGCCGCAGCCGATCGCAGGCGGCACGCACCCCATTGGCGTCGCGCACCTCAGTTCTGATCTCCACAATGTGTGACAAGACAATCCTCCTCAAGGCATGGCCAATAAGTGTGATGAGACCGCAGAACACCCTCAAAAGGCGTTCCTGAGAGCTACGCAGCCCTCGGCACTTAACTATGCCCCGTTTTTCGTGAAAATTAAGCTCGCAAGGCTGTTGCTGATACAAGGGGTGGGAGGCCACGGAACTGTGCGTCGCCGGTGGCGAATCAGCCGTCGGATGTTTACCATCGCCCCGGACATACTCGAACAGAAGAACGAGCGTGACGTGGTTAAAGCATTCCCGTGGCAGGGCACCGGTCAGGATTGCCGAATATCAGATGAAAATTCCGGACTGCCGGGAGTAGAGCGGGAAATCGGAGTCCTTGATGACGGCACAGGATGCAGCAAATCCAACACTGGTCGATGGAGTCACAACTGCTGACCTCGATCACCTTTTGACTGCGCAGTTCGCAGTGGCGTGGGCAGGTGAAGGCGGGGAAGAACCTCGCCTGGGCTGGTGGCGAACGGAACTGTGCTGTGACGACGGAGGGGCCGACCTGTTCCGGCGGTTGCTGCCCGGTTCTCACGAGTGGGCCACTCTGCAGTCTGTTCGAGAGGCCGCGCGACGGGCCGATGCTCGGTGTCGCGGTGACAATCACGATCCTGACCGGCTGCTGTCATTGTTCAGGCTGGGTTTCGTCATTGATGAGCGAGCCGAAGAGCGGATTGCTGACCTGAAGCGGTCTGCAGGATCGCCGCTGGTGGCTCTGCCAGGTCTGAAGTCCATCGTGTCGACTGAGTGGTCACGCGACGCGTTCTCGAAGTGGGTGACCTCGCACGGCTCTGCAAACTCTGTCAACGATCCAGCGGGTGTGCGTCTGCGAGGCGAGCCGCCGTCGTCACTGCGCGAGCTGGTCGATCATCTGGTGGCAGCTCACCACCCATTCCCCGACACGTATCCTCTGCCGCACTACCGGAGGGGAGCATGAGCGGGCGACCTGCGGAGCAATCGCAGATTCACACGCGGCTGCTCAAGTGCCCGCTGGAAGTCGAACATGCGCGTGCCTACTGGCAGAACTCGGCAGAGACCGAAGCTGCCGAGACGGTCCAGCGAGCGTTCGAGGAATGCTGGTTCGGCGCACGCAGTCTGCCGCGTGTGGAAGGTCTGATTACCAACTTCCGCGAGCGGTTTGACGCGATCCCGACCGTGATCCCCGTACTTTCCGGCTGGCAGGAGATGGACACGGCGACGCGAGCGCTCATCTGCCACTGGCATCTGCAGTTCGCTGATCCGCTGTATCGAGTGTTTTCGGGCAAGTTCCTTGTCGAACGCCTGCAGGACGGGCGGCCAACCATCAGACGTGACATCGTCACAGGCTGGGTCTCCGAGCAGACGGCCGACCGCTGGAAGATGCCGACACGCATCAAGTTCGCCAGCCGGTTGCTGGCGTGTGCGTGCTCTGCGGGCCTGGTCAAAGGCAGTCGCGACCCGCGAACGCTCCAGGTTCCAAAAGTTCCCGATGTCGCACTGGCCTACCTGCTGTATCTGCTGCGGGAGATCGACTTCGCCGGCACGCTGCTTGACAATTCGTATTTGAAATCGGTCGGACTGCCTGGCCACGAACTCGAAACCCGGCTGCGACGCTTACCTGCGGTTCGGTATCAGCGGCAGGGTGACATCATCGACATGGACTGGCAGTTCGCCGATCTGGCAGAGTGGGCAGCAGCGACTGTTGCCCCGCGAAATCGACTGTCCGACGCGGAGGTCGCATGAGTCAGGGCCTGTTCGCGAACCAGTCGGTGCAGCTTCAGGATGCGTTTGACGCATTGCGTAAGGACTTGATCCATGAAGATGGTCCACGCATCAGCACGATGCGCAACTATCGCTTCGCGATCCTGCAGTACCAGCCCGCTGACGAGTTCAAAGTTCGAACTGAAGTACAACGCCTGACCGGCGACCTGGTCGGCAACGGCTGGATGGTCCTGTCCATCAACCTGCAGAAGCTGCTACTCGATCGAGTCCGGGCTGAAGGCGACGAGTGGGTCGAACGCGTCATCGCGATGGAAAAGCGAATGCACGCGATCGACTCTGACCGCGGCCTGAGCTATCTGCAGGATCGTGTGGCACCGCTGATCGAGGGACCGGAAGGCATCGCTGCAGACTGCAGCCGGATCATCTGCGAGCACGCGGAACAGCACCCGGATCAGCGTGATCGCACCGTCGCCTTGATCGGTCGTGCCGGAGCCCTCTACCCGTTCTTCCGTTCCTCGTCGTTGCTGAAGCATCTGGATGGCCGCACGATGAATGTCCCCGCAGTCCTGCTGTATCCGGGCGAGCGGCGGGGCAGCAAGGGGTTGTCGTTCATGGGCATGCTGAACCCCGACAGCGACTATCGGCCCCGTATCTATCCCTGAACTGCCTGCACCGAGCTGACCGCCACATTGGGCCTGCATCCATGAGTGAACCACAACTGATCAAATCACTGTTCCAATCGGACGTAACGCGGGACATTCCCCCGGTCGTCTACTTCCATGAACAGAACCCGGTGAAACTGGCCGACGAGGTTGGCGAGTACATCATCACGGGCGGCTGGCCGGAGTCGCATCCGAACCACAAACGCGTACCGGACGGCATCCATGAGCAGTACGTGCGACTGCTGAACGGAATCGCCAGCGAACTCGACAAGTCCGGCGGTCCCGATCTTCCCAACGCGTGGATTTCCGGCTTCTACGGTTCCGGTAAATCGAGCTTCGCCAAGCTGCTGGGGCTGGCTCTGGATGGCGTCGCTTTGCCATCAGGTGGCTCGATGGCCGATGCCCTGCTCAAACGCGACACGTCACCGCAGGCCGAAGAGTTGCGCACGGCGTGGAACAATCTCCGCCAGAAAATCAGCGACCCGTTTTCCGTGGTCTTCGACGTGGGCGGCTTTGCGAGAGACAACGAGCAGATTCACTCGGCGGTCGTGCGGCAGGTGCAGAAGAAACTGGGTTACTGCAGTAAGGACCCCATCGTTGCTGACCACGAACTGAAGCTCGAACGTGACGGCGAGTGGGATCGCTTCCAGTCCGTCGCGCAGGAAACACTGAAGCGACCGTGGGACGAGGTGAAGGACAACTCGCTGGCTGGCGAAGATTTTTCATTGGTCCTGTCGACGATGTTTCCGGATCACTATTCCGACCCGATGGCGTGGTACATGAGTCGGGCCGGGACGCATCAGGCCTCGGCCGCACCACGAGACGCCGTTCACGCCATCCGCGACATGATGGTCGGGCGACGCAAGGGATCGACGCTGTTCATCGTGGTGGACGAAGTCTCGCAGTACGTGGTCGCCAGCAAGGATCGCGTGGACCGACTGCGGGCCTTTGCCAGCGAGCTGGGTTCTGAGCTGAAGGGATCGGCGTGGCTGCTGGCTCTCGGTCAGCAGAAGGTCGACGAGGAAATGGACGACTCGTGGCTGAGCTGGGCGAAGGACCGCTTCCCACAGAAGCTGAGGGTCCACCTGGCTCCAACCAATATCCGCGACGTTGTCCACAAACGCCTGCTTCAGAAGACGAAAGAGGGCGAGGCTCTGCTCAAGGGCCTGTTCGACCGGCACCGCCCCGACCTCAAGCTGTACGCCTATGGTTGCGAAAACGTCTCGGCGGATGAGTTCGTCGAGGTCTACCCGATGCTGCCGGGTCAGATCGACCTGCTGCTGCAGATCACGACGGCCTTGAGAACCCGGTCCGCACGGGCACAGGGCGACGACCAGGCCATCCGTGGGCTGCTGCAGTTGCTGGGCGAGTTGTTCCGCAGCCAGAAGCTGGCCGAGCAGCCGGTTGGGCACCTCGTGACGCTCGACCGGATTTACGAAGTGCAGCACACAGCCCTCGATTCCGACGTGCAGCAGAGCATGGCGAGGATCATTCACGAGTGTGCCAACGACACATCCGACCTTCGCGTTCGGGCGGCCAAAGCCGTCGCACTGCTGGAGCTGATCCAGGACACACAGGCAACGGATGCCAAGCTGGTGGCTCAGTGCCTGTTCGAACGAGTGGACAGTGGCAACCAGTCAGCCGCAATCACCGAAGCTCTGGAATCTCTGCGTCGGGATAACCTGCTGGCCTTCTCCGAGAAAGAAGGTTACCGGATTCAGTCCACAGCCGGTGAGGAGTGGGAACGCGACCGGCGCGACATCGGGGTCGGTCGTGAGTCGATCAGCGCCACGATTCAGGATGCTCTCAAGCTGTTGATGGGTGGCTCCGGAATGGACAAGCCAAAGTTTCAGGGAAGACACTTCCCGTGGTCGGCGAAGTTCTCGGACGGTCGTCGTGCCAGCGACGAGACGATTACCGATCCTCGCGACGCGGCGGCGGTCCAGATCGACTTCCGCTTTGTGCCAACATCAGAACAGGCAGAAAGCAACTGGATCAAACAGAGCGAAGAGAACGCCCTGCAGAACCGCGTTGTCTGGGTCTGCGGCGACACGGATCAGATGGAGCAGATTGCCCGGCAACTGCTGCAGTCGAAGCGGATGATCGAAAAGTTCGAACCCCGCAAAGAGTCGCTCACCCCCGCCCGCAAACTGCTGCTGCAACAGGAAAACAACCGGAAAGAGGAACTGCAGGAGCAGATTCGGCAGACGGTCACCGGTGCGTGGCTGTCCGGCCGGATGTACTTCCGCAGCAAGCCATTCACTCCTCAGGATTTCGGGACGACGTTCACCACGGCGCTGCAGGCCGCTGCGACGCGCGTGCTGCCTGATCTATTTCCCAGCTTTGAACCCACTTCGGTTCAGCCGTCCGAGTTGCTACAGCTCATCGAGCCAGAATTGTCTGCTCCTACACCGAAGTTCATCGATCCGCTCGGCATTCTGGAACTCGACGGCGGCCGCTACGTCCCCTCGTGTCACGGTGGCGTTCCGCAGCGGGTTCTGGAGAGCATCAAGGGCGAAGGCGGCATCAGTGGTGTCGGTCTGTTGAAGGCCTTCGAAGGCCCGCCGTACGGCTACACAACGGACCTGGTCCGAGCGTGCGTGGCCGGGTTGCTGCGTGGCGGACAGCTGCGCATTCAGCCGGAAGGCGGACCTGAGATCACAGCCACTCGCGACGCCGGAGTCCGCGACCTGTTCGACAAGGACCGTCCGTTCAAACGAGCCAACTTTTTTCCTGCCGGCGACGATGATGTCGGTAAGAAGACCATCAACCGCATCTGCCGGTTCTTTGCCGACACGCTGCACCACGAGATGGACCGCGAGCCCGTCGCCATTGCCGACGCCGTCGCGACGCACTTCGTCCCGCAGGCCGAGCGTCTCCGTGAAGTGTTGTCTCGCCTGAACCGGCTGCCGGGTTCGCCCGAGCTTCCGAAAGAACTCGACCAACTCACGGATGCATTGGGGGATTGCGTCAAAGCCTGTCGGCAGACGAAGCCGACCGTGCTGATGGTCAGGAAACATCTCGACGCACTCAGCGACGGCATCAAGATGCTCAACCTGTTCGATGCTGAGCTGACCGAAGACGCCATCGATGCCGTGGAAAAAGCGGGTTCCGCCCAGAAGTACCAGATTACGCAGCTCTGCGAGACGGGTGTGCTGGCTACTGACGATCCGACGGTCGAGCTGATCCACAGTCACCTGGCCAGCGACCGGACGTGGCAGGACATCGGCGGCCTCGACGACGATCTGGAAAAAGTGCGGGAGTCCTACGTCGCCGAGCGGCAGCGGCTGTTGACGTGGCAGGAAACGCTCGCCGACGAGGCCCGATCCCGACTGCGGACACGGCCGGGCTTCAGCACGCTGACGGCCGAGCAGAGTCACCGCGTACTGCGTCCGATCAGTCAGGCTCCGACAAACACCACTCCCGAAGCCATCGCTCCCGCGTTGTCCGCACTTAAGGACACATTCGAGATTCAGTTGCAGCGGGCGGAAGACGAGGCCAACGAACTGCTGGACGAAATCCGCAGCGAGGTCGAAACCACCCCGATGCGGAAGGTGCCGTTGAACCTGCATAATCGCGAAGTGGAAACCGAGGCCGACGTCGATGCTCTGGTCGGAGAAATCCGCGAACGGTTGATGGAGTACGTCAAAGCCGGTGAACGTGTCCGCATTCAATAGGGGGAAAGCGTCGTTATTTGGCCCGAAGGGCCGTCCGTTTCAGTTTGCGGGCCGAAGGCCCAACCGTTTGTCTAGCCCAGCCCAACGGGCTGGGAATCAGAATAAGCAAAACCCATATAGGGCCAACGGCCCGGTTATTTGTGAATCCACCACATGCCACAATCTCTCGCCCAGGTCTGGCTCCACATAGTTTTTTCCACGAAGGATCGCCGACCGTTTCTTCAAGCCGAATCATTCCGCATCCAAATGTTCAAATTACTGGCCCATCACGTGAAAGAGGCTGGCTGCGTGAGCGCATCGGTTGGCGGCTACATCGACCATGTGCATCTGCTCGCAGGGCTGTCACGGACAATCACCATCGCGAAGCTTGTCGAGAACGTGAAAACGAAAACGTCGAGGTGGGCGAAGGACGCTGAAGGGGGATCGGACCAGTTCCAGTGGCAGGCGGGATACGGGGCATTCTCGGTTAGCCAGTCATTAACTGGAGACGTGGATCAGTACATCCGAAATCAGGACAAGCACCACGCGGTGGCGTCGTTTCAGGATGAGTTTCGTCTGATTTGTGAGAAACACGGAGTCGAGATCGATGAGCGATATGTCTGGGATTGAGGGAAACGACCGGCAAATGGCCGGGCCGTTGGCCCTCACGGCGACATGCGATGACGCGAACCCGGGCCGTTGGCCCGGGCTAGACAAATTGCTGGCCCTTTGGGCCGAAAATCGCTGACCACATATAACCAACAATGAACGACAACAACGAGCGAACGGAATCTGCACCACAATGTCCATGACACCTCAAGCCAAAGCGAAACTGCGCAAGGTGATTCGGGGGACCGAGAACGGCACCGACAAGGGGCTGCGCGGGGCGCTGCTGCTGGCTTTGCGCGAAGAGACGGAGCGGGAATATCAGCTCAGCATCGGACGTGTGCAGAACACGTCGCTCAATGAGGAACGCCGGGCGAAGCGGAAGCGGCTGGAAACATGGCTCGACGAGCAGACTCGGGCGGAGACCGGGCAGCACAAACGCTCGACCGACGACTTTCTGCGGCAGGTCGAGAAGCAGGCGGCTTATACGCTGCTCAACCGCCTGGTCATTCTGCGCATCATGGAAGCCACCGGGCTGCGGAAGCCGAAGGTCGTGACCGGCGGGTGGAACAGTCCCGGCTACAAGGACTTCCGCGAGTTCGCGACCGACCTGTGCCGGCACCAGGGTGATCCGTCCGAAGGCTATGCGTTTCTGCTGCGGCTGGTGTTTGAGGATCTGGCGATTGATCTGCCGGGTCTGTACGGCTCGGCGGGGATCGCGGATTTGGTTCCCGTGCCGGCCTCGGTGCTGCGGCGCGTGGTGGAAGCGTTCGACGATCCGGAACTCGCCAGCTGCTGGACCGACGACATGACGCTGGGCTGGGTCTACCAGTACTGGAACGATCCGGATCGCGAGGCACTCGACGACAAGATCAACGACGGCGGAAAGATCGAGCCGCACGAGATCGCCAGCAAGACGCAGATGTTTACCGAGCGGTACATGGTCGACTGGCTGCTGCAGAACAGTCTCGGCCCGATGTGGCTGGCCATGTGCAAAAAGCACGGCTGGACCGCCGAGGCCGAGTCGCTCGGCGTGCTGGACGAACTCGAACGCCGCCGCGTCGAGTGGCGGGCGAAGCGCGACGCGGGCGAGGTCTCACTGACCGAACTGATGCCGCTGCACACAGACATGGAACGCCGCTGGGCGTATTACGTCCCGCAACCGATCCCCGACGACGCCGTCGAGCACGCCCCGGACAGCGTCCGCGACCTGAAGATTCTGGACCCGGCGGTTGGGTCGGGGCATTTCCTGGTCGTGGCGTTCGACCTGTTGTTCGCGCTGTACGAGGAGGAGGCACGACATCGCGCCAGCGATGTTTCCGCCCCCTCTCCCCCGACAGAAGGCTCGGCAACCTCCCACGACTCCAATTCGGGGGAGAGGGCTGGGGTGAGGGGGCCAGAATCCGCTCAATCAGCGTCCCCTAACCCTCTCCCCCCGCATCCAGCCGCAGTGCGCGAGGGAAGTCGATCGGCGGGGGAGAGGGGACAAATTTCGGACCTGCGGTCCGAAGGCAGCTCCCTTGGCCATCAGCCCTTGGCCCTCAGCCCGCAACAAATCACCGAGCACATTCTCGAAGACAACCTGCACGGCATCGACCTGGACCCGCGGGCGGTGCAGATTGCCGCCGCGGCGTTGTGGTTGAAGGCGCAGCAGGTTTGTCCTGACGCCAGGCCGAAGCAGCTCAATCTGGTGGCGTCGAACTTGCGGCTGGCGAGTCTGCCGGACAATGACCCGGCGCTGGTCGCGCTGCGGGAGACCGTTGAGAAGGAGTCGGGCATCCCGGCGGCGCTGACGGACGAGATCGTGCAGGCGCTGGCCGGAGCCGATCACCTCGGCAGCCTGCTCAAGGTCGACGCGGCGATCGACACGGCCATTGGCGAGTTCGAACGCAGTCTCGGCTGGGAAGACTGGGGCGACGACGTCAAGCAGTTGAATCTGTTCCCCGACGGCCACGTCGAGCAGCAGAAGTTTCAGTTCTCGCGCGAGCGTGTGGCGGTGGGCGTACTGACGGCGCTGGAGTCGTTTCTGCAGCGTCACACCCGCGCGGACGAACTCGGCCTGCGGTTGTATGGCGAACAGCTCGCCGCCGGCGTCCGGTTCGTGCGGATGGTGCGCGAGGGCTCGTACGACCTGGTCGTGGCCAACCCGCCGTATCAGGGCACGTCGAAGATGGCGGCGTCGAAGTACGTCGAGCAGCACTACAGGCGCGGCAAAGCCGACCTGTTCGCAGCGTTCCTGTTACGCGGGCTGGAGCTGGTGCGCGAAGGCGGCGTGTCGTCGATGCTGACGATGCGGAACTGGATGTTTATCAAACAGTACGCGGAGTTGCGGCAGCATTTGCTCGGTGAGTTCGACCTCCGGGCGCTGGGCGATTTTGACCGCGGCGCGTTTGAAGATGTGCCGGATGAAGTGGTGAGCGTCGCGGTGTCGTCATTCGCCCGTCCTCCAGCCGCGAAGCGGCGACAGCACGTAGCCCCGGGCGTGAGCCCGGGGTTGACGGACGCCGCCGCCCGCGCAGCCGCGAAGCGGCGACAGCACGTAGCCCCGGGCGTGAGCCCGGGGACAGGCGGCCCACACGACGAACAAGCCCCGGAGGGGCGACAGCAAACCGCGCTGGACGATCCAGGTTCGCTGTCGCCCCTTCGGGGCTCTGGCCAAACGGGGAACGCGAACCCCGGGCTCACGCCCGGGGCTACGTGCTACCGCCCCTCCGGGGCTGAAATTCCGGGCTCCGGCGCTGACGACGAGGTTGCCGCACGCGCGGTGGCGTTGATGGATTCCGCGTTTCACAGCATCGCCCTGTGCCCGACGCCGCGTGAGGACCGGACGCGTGACAACGAGCGAACGTCGCGGAAGCGAGCGGCCACGCTGTGCCACGCGGGCCGCCACAACTTCGATCCCGGCGCGCTGAAGGTCGTGCCCGAGTGGCCGCTGGTTTATTGGTGGGATGCCGCAACGCTCGCGCAGTTTCGAGACGGAAAATCACTCGGCGATGCGGCCCCGGTGCGAAACGGGCTATCGACACAAGACAACACCAGATTTCTTCGCCTCGTGTGGGAAGTCGTTCCAACAGACGTTGGAACGGATGAGCGGGCTGCGTCTTGGGCTCTGTACATCAAAGGCGCTGAAGGGCGGGTCTGGTTTGAGGACGGTCGCGACATCCTCCGCTGGTCCGATTTCGGTTTGGAGGTCAAGGCTTTCAATCAATGGCTGTACGGGTCCTACTCGCGAACAGTGAAGAACGAGGCGCTCTACTTCGAACGCGGCGTTGCATTTGCACTGATTGGTTCTGGGTTCAACGCGAGGGTGCATCGGTTCAAGTCAGTCTTTGGGCACATGGGTGCATCGGTCTTTCCCGGTGAAGCCGCACTGCCGGATGTGGTCTGCCTATTGAACAGCAACCATGCCAGAGGCATCCTCGAATCACTGAATCCTGGCGTTCACTTTCTTGTCGGCGACGTGAACCGCCTGCCGCTGTTCCCGATCGCGAACGCGGAGGACATCTTCGCTCAGGTGGAATCTGCGTTTACGCTCCACGAATCGCACCGTGAGGCGTCGGTCGAGTTCCGGCAGCCGGGGCCGTCGCCGTGGCGCGCGGCTCAGGCGTGGGCGCAGGTCGCCGTGGATCGACCCGAGAACTCGCCGCTGCCCGAGTACGTCGAAGAACTCGACCCCGAGCCGCCCACCGATCATGTCAGCTTCGCACTCGGCGTTGCCCTCGGACGCTTCGACGCGAACGGCGATGGGATTGTTGATCCACAGACAGGCTTACCATCGGGTGCCACTGGCTCCGCCAGTGCTCGTTCGCTCGAAGTGACTTCAACGCCATCAGCACTGGCAGAGCCAGTGGCACACTCAGTGACACCGGCGCCCGGCGCCTCGGACGCTCTCCCGCATGGCATCCTGTTTCTCGACGGGACGCTCGACGCCCACGATCACCGCGACTCGCTGGGGCATCCGGCGGCAAAAATCATTCTCGACTCGTGGGAGACGTACGGGCCAGACATCACCTCGGGAAAGAAACAGCACACGCCCGTCCGCGACTGGCTGCGTGAGAAATTCTTCAGCGACGTGCATCGGCAGATGTACGAGAACCGGCCGATTCACTGGCCGCTCTCGTCGGTGAAAAAGACGTTCGTCGCCTGGGTCACCATCCACCGCTGGGACGAGTCCACACTGCGCGTGCTGCTGGCCGATCATCTGGCTCCCACCCTGACCCGGCTCGACGGAGAACTCGACGACCTGCGCAAAGCCCGCGACGGAGCCGATCCGAAAGCCGCCCGCGCCGCCGCAGACCGCTTCAGTGACGTGAAGAAGTGGCGTGAAGAACTCGCCGAGTTCATCGCCCAGGTGGAACAATGCGCCGACCACGGCCCGCCCCTGACCTCGCCGGACGCCAAGAAGTCTCCGCCCCGCGAGGTTGATGCGCCATACGCTCCGGACCTGGACGACGGCGTGATGATCAACAGCGCCGCCCTGTGGCCGCTGCTGGCTCCACAGTGGAAAGACCCGCAGAAGTGGTGGACCGAACTGGCTCTGAGCAAAGGCAAAAAGGACTACGACTGGTCCCACCTGGCCATGCGCTACTGGCCGACCCGCGTCGACGAAAAATGTCAGACAGACCCGTCGCTGGGAGTCGCCCACGGCTGCTTCTGGAAATACCACCCGGCGCGCGCCTGGGCCTGGGAACTCCGCCTGCAGGACGAGATCGGCGAGGACTTCCGAATTGAAGAAGCCCCGTACCGAGGCGACGGCGGCGACAAGGCTCACCGCAACACTTTCCTCGCCGAGCACTCCGACGCCGCGATCGAGGCCATCGAAAAAGAAGTCAAACGCCGGATGCGCAAACACGACGACCCGTTCACCGAGATGCGTCTCCTGGAACCCGGCATTTGGTCCGCAGAACCTTTCCGCTGCTACGAACTGGAACTGACCGTCCTGGAAAAACAGGGAGTGGAATTCCGCCTCCTCGCCCCCGACGAACCTGAGTCCCGAGCGAGATTCGAATCATCCCACCCCGACCACGTCACCCGTCGCAAGTCCCTGCTCGCTAAGGTCGAAGAAAAGCTACTCTTCCCCGACGCCGAACCCTCAAAGAAGAAACGCAAGAAGGCGACGAAGAAGAAAGCAGCAAGTCGGCGGAAGAAAGCTGGCAGTAGAGCGGAGGGCTCCACCGAATGACCGACGCACAACTTTCAGCTCTGCTGACCGAGTTATTGAACCTCCCCAAAGAGTCGGAGTGGGTCGAGTTCAAGCACAACTACGCGTCCCCCGACGGCATCGCCGAGTATCTCTCGGCTCTGGCGAATGCCGCAGCGCTGCACGGACGGGACACCGCCTATCTGGTGTGGGGGATCGAAGACGGCACTCACGATGTGGTTGGGACGACGTTCAATCCTCAGCAGGCAAAGAAGGGCAACGAGGAACTCGAAAACTGGCTGATGCGGTCCGCGAATCCGCAGGTCGATTTCAAGCTGCACCAGTGGGTGCATCAGGGGCAGCCCGTCGTGCTGTGCGAGATTCCTCGTGCAAGTCATGCACCGGTTCGGTGCGGCAGTGAGGCGTTCATCCGAGTCGGCAGCCTGAAGAAGAAACTGAAGGACTACCCGCACAAGGAGCGTGACCTGTGGAAGACCTTCGACCAAACGCCGTTTGAAGATGGAATCGCCCGATCCGACCTGGCCGCTGATGAAGTCCAGAAGCTGCTCGACACGGCGTCGTGCTTTGATCTGCTGAAGATTCCTCAGCCGACGACTCAGGCGGGAGTGCTGGAGAAGCTCGCCGATGAAAAGCTGATCGCCGTCCAGCCCGGTGGTCGTTACGACGTCACGAATCTGGGGGCGATCCTGTTCGCGAAAGACCTGAACTCGTTCGACCGTCTCGGACGGAAAGCTCTACGCATTCTCAAGTACCAGGGAGCAGGCCGGACGAGCTTGGAGCGGGAATGGCGGGACGCCCCGTCACATCGCGGGTACGCATTGGCGTTTGAACCGGCGGTCGCCTTCATCAACTCGCAGTTGCCGCAGAACGAGCCGATCGGTCAGGCATTCCGGACCGAGGCTCGCATGTACCCGGAGATTGCGATTCGGGAACTCGTGGCGAACGCGCTGATCCATCAGGATTTCTCGGTGACCGGGGCCGGTCCGATGGTGCAGATGTTCGACGAGCGGATGGAAATCACAAATCCCGGCGAACCGCTGGTCGACACGCTGCGGTTCCTCGACACACCTCCCCGCTCACGGAACGAGGGCCTGGCGGCGATGATGCGTCGGATGGGCATCTGCGAAGAAGGAGGCAGCGGGATCGACAAGGTGGTCGAGTCGATCGAAGTCTTCCAGCTTCCGGCTCCTGAGTTCTCGGCTCCGCTCGGAAACACCACGGCGACGCTGTTCGGGCCGAAGTCTCTGAAAGACATGGATGCTCAGGAACGAGTGCGGGCCTGCTACCTGCATTGTTGCCTGATGTTTGTGACTGGGAAACGGATGACGAACTCGTCGCTGCGAGACCGACTTGGAGTCGAGAAACAGAACTATGCGGCGATATCCAGAGTGATTCGGGAGACGACGGACATAAACATGATACGTCCGTTTGATCCGGAGACTGGAACAAGGTACATGCAGTACATCCCATTCTGGGGATAATCGTTCTTATGTGATGGTCATGTGATGGATGGGTTGGAATCTGAGGAGTGGCGGCTGGGGCGTGTGCCGTAACGTATTTTATTTCAAGACTTTGGATCATCCGGCCTGCCCCGGAACTTATGTGATGGTTATGTGATTCCGCCGTCCAGACAGGTTTGACGTGAGCCCTGTTGGGGACGGCTTCGGTAAATATTACCTGGTCAGCAAGGTCGGAGTTCTGTGTGATGGCTGTGTGATGGGATCGCCGAAATCGGTCGGCCCATCCTGAGCCTGTTTGACGTAACTCTTTGCATACAAAACGGTTGCTGGATTATGACGAGCCAGGATTCTGTGTGATGGCTGTGTGATGTGGAGAGAACAGACGTGTTTACTTCGAGCCAGATTAGTCGAGGCCTGAGATGGTGACCATGGGACCGGTTTCCACGGTGCTCGATGCTGAAGTCCGCAAATGGGTGCGGCGGCATGGGGTTGTGTTCTGGCTGGACATCGACGGGCATTACTCTGACTTTGTCGAGCAGCGTGACGCTGGCGAGCTGCCGTTTGAGGTTCACACGTTTCGGGGCAGCTATCTGGAGCTGATGCTGGCTATTGAGAGCTGCGCTTCCGGGACCGAGAAGACGCAATTACTGGTTCATCTGCCGGGTTTCAATGAAGAGACCATCAGCTCCGCTCCGTTGTACGAGCTGTACGCCGCCGGGTCTCGCCAGCGGAAGGCTCTGCCAACTCTGATCACCGAAGCAGCGTCCGGGCAGGTACGACCCGATCAGATTGCCGCGTACCTCGAATCTGACCATGTCACGCTGGCCGGTGCGGATGCCTGGCTCGCGGAGACCATCAGCTCGGAAGGTGACGCGTTCAGCCATCAACTGAGGATGCTCAAACTGCCGGCACTGCTGGACGACCTGCTCAACGGTGAGGGCGTCGCCAGAAGGGCGGGTTCGGAGGAGGGGCGGGCTGCCATACAGGCTCGACTCGCCACGTTGACGGGACTGCCGGAGTCCTGGACGAACGAATGCCTGGCCGGTTCCCGCCTGTCGCCGATCGGAGAGACTCTGGCATTCGCGGCGGCGAGCTGGGCTCTGTGTGTCGAGTACGTTCACGACTTGAAGCGTCCCCCTGCTGGAGAGACTTTGCAGGGGCTCCGCGATCTGCCGGCGGGCGTCGTCGCAGCATGTTCGGAACTGGCCGAGCACCTGAGGAATCACCGGTCCGACTTTTATCGCCGCACGGCTGACGATACCGAGCAACGGCTCGGTGAAGAGTATGACGTCGCTCAGGCCGCCGATCTGGGGAAGATCGACACGTTCCGCTTCGAAGAAGACCGCGTGCTCGACGCGGCTCTCGCAGCGATCGAAAATGGTGACTGGGCTCCGGCTCTGGAATGGGCAGAAGCTCGCACCGGCGACCGCTCGTTCTGGTTGCGAAAGAAAGAGGAACGTCGCGCGACATGGCAATTGATCGGGCAAGCCGCCCGGCTGGGCACATGCATCAAACAGGCCGGGCCGAGTCTCGGTAAAGTCGAAAGTCTGGAAGCAGCCGTCACGCGGTACGTGGCAGCGGGTGCCGCCGTCGATCAGGCACACCGGCATCTGGAGCAGCGACGCGAGGCTCTGCTGTATTCGCAGGTTGCCCGCTTCGAGCGGCTGCGTCCGGCACTGGACCTGATGCGGAGCCGCTGGCGAACATGGGCCGATGCGTGGGCCTCAGAGTTCAGCGGGCTTTGCCGGCGGGATGGTTTTCTGCCTCCCGTCGAACTGCAGCAGCGCACGCTGTTCGACGATGTCGTCAAGCCGCTGGTCAACGATCACGAGATCACCGTGCTGTTTCTGGTCGATGCACTGCGGTACGAACTGGCCGAAGAACTGCACTCGTCGTTCGTCGGTACGACGGCCACGACGATGCATCTTGAGGCGCGACTGGCTGAGCTGCCCACGATCACCAGCATCGGCATGAACGTGCTGGCTCCCGTGGCTGACAATGGACAGTTGAAGCTGGAACTCGAAGGCAGCAGCCGTCTCGCCGGATTCTCGACGGGCAGATTTCGCGTCCATGATCCGAAAACGCGAAAACGCGCGATGCACGATCGGGTTGGTGGAGACGCCTGCCCGTGGCTCTCTCTGGCTGATGTCCTGTCGCGGACCCCCGCCAGTCTGAAGAAGTCGATCGCGCGGGCTCGTCTGGTGATTGTTCACAGCATGGAGATCGACGAAGCGGGCGAGAAAGGGGCCGGACCAGCCGTCTTCGACACGGCTCTCCAGAAACTGAAGACGGCCTGGCAACTCATGAGGGAAGCGGGAGCACGCCGCTTCGTCGTCACGGCCGATCACGGGTTTCTGCTGCTCGACGACGCGGCCGACAAGATGCAGCCTCACGGCCGCAAGATCGATCCACACCGCCGACACGTCATCTGGCCTGATGCGAAGGACAGAGCCGGCGAGGTCCGCGTCCCGCTGAAAGAACTCGGCTACGAGACGGAAGCCCTGCAGATCATCTTCCCGGAAACGACCGCCATCTTTGACACGGGAAAGCATGCTGCACGGTTTGTCCACGGCGGCAACAGTCTGCAGGAACGTGTGATTCCCGTGCTGACGATGGTTCACCGCTCCGCAGCCGGCGGCAGCACACTGCAGTACGTCATCAACGCGTCCCGCCATGAGGGCGTCGGCGGAATGCACTGCATCGGCGGGGAAGTTTCCATCGGCAAACAGCAGGCTCTGGATTTTGGCGGCGCTCGCGAAATCGCGTTGACGGTCCGCGTGCCCGATCACCCCGAGGTGCAGATCGAACTCTGCGAAACCCGCAAAGGGGCTAAACTCTCGGCAGGCACGGTGATGGCACGTGTGGGTGAGCCGTTCGAACTGTTCTTCCGACTGACCGGCCCGGACGACGCACGCGTGACCGCCGAGCTGCTGCATGCCGGCTCCGAGGCCGACGTCGTCTCCTGCGTCGTCCGTGATCGCTTTACTGTGGCACCCTCCGGCAGAACTGTGACTCCTGCCGGGAAAGAACAGACCTCGACCACGCAGAACTCTCGACAGTGGCTGCAGCAGTTACCGGAAGGCGGCATCCGTGAACTGTTCGACCACCTGGCCACTCACGGCATCGTCACCGAGATCGAAGCCGCCAGAATGCTGGGCGGAGCCAGAGGGCTGCGACGCTTCTCCTCAAAACTCGAGTCGATGACAGCCGTCGTTCCATTCCAGGTGCGTGTCGACAACGTGTCTGGCGTGAAACGCTACGTGAGGGAGGGGTTTGCGTGATGCGACCACGAGCCATCGCATCGGGCCGAAGGCCCATCCGTTTGTCTAGCCCAGCCCAACGGGCTGGGACGACGGGGCGAACGATCGCCCAAGGGCCAACGGCCCGGCCGTTTGTACGAGCGGGGACGGCAATCGGCCGGGCCGTTGGCCCTGAGCACTTTTCCTGGTCCGTTGGACCAGGCTAGACAAACTGCTGGCCCTTCGGGCCGGAACATGGACGGGCCACAATCGCGCCGGGCCGAGACATGACCGGTCCTTAACGTGGGAACTGTTATCAAACGGGAATCGACGGAATCACTGGGAAATACACCGCATGAGCACGCTGACAACGCGGGATCGCGACCACATCTTTGAATCGCTCCGTAAAGGGCTGGTGCCCGAACGTGGAATCGACACGTTTGCGGTCGGCATCGAGAAGCAGCGAGGGGAGCTGCATCGACAGCTCGATCTGGCGCAAGATGGCGAGGGAACCATCAAGTTTCTGCGGGGAGGTTACGGCTGCGGCAAGACCTTCATGTCGCGACTGGCTTTGCTGGATGCTCAGGAAAAAGGCTTTGCCACCAGCTTCGTCGTCGTGTCTGACAACGACCTGCGTTTTCACCGCTTCGACGATGTCTATCGCAAGGTGATGACGGAACTCGGCACGGCAGCGTGTCCTCGCGGAGCACTCGGCGACATCCTCGATCGCTGGATCGGGAGGATTGAAGATGCCCTGATTGAAGCTGGCGAAGACGAGAACGCAGACGACTTTGACAGCAAGGTGCGGCAGCGTCTGGATGAGGACCTGGCCACGCTGACAGGTGGCAAGGCCCCTCAGGACTTTATCCGGGTGATTCAGACGATCTTTGATCTGAAGCAACGCGGCGAAACAGCCGAGGCCGGCTCTCTGATTTCGTGGCTGTCGGGCAGCGGCAATGTCGCAGCGTCAGCAAAGAAAGCGGCTGGCATTAAGGGAGACATCGGTAGCCGCGACGCACTCGATTATCTGCATGGAGTGCTGGAGATCGTGAAAGCAGCCGGCTATCGAGGTCTGATGATCGTCAACGACGAGGCGGAGACGATCTTGCGGATGCGGAGCGACTCACGGCACAAGTCGCTGAACGGGATACGCCAGATCGCGGACGCCTCGGTCGATTACCACGGGTTACTGTGGGTGTTTACCGGCACACCGGATTTCTTCGATACACGCCAGGGTGTGGCCGGCCTGGCTCCACTGCACGACCGCATTCGCTTTATGAGGCAGGGGAATTTTGCCAGCCTCCGCCAGGCTCAACTTGAACTGACACCGTTCAATGATGAGCGGCTGCGAGCTGTCGCTCTGCGTCTGCGGGAACTCTTCCCCACCGACGACCGCACTCGACTGGAGTCGTGTGTCTCGACAGAGTTCATCCACCGACTCGTTGATGAAGTCACCAAAGGGTTCAAGGGTGATGTAGGTGTCGTCCCAAGGCAGTTTCTGCGTGCGTTCGTCAATGAACTTGATCTGGTCGAAGACAACGACGACTACATCCCGATGGAGCAGTACGGATTCACGCCGCAGGAGTTGTCACCGGAAGAGGAGCAGGCCATCACCGGGCCGGCTGCTGTTTCTACTAACGACGATGACAACAGCGACGAACTCGTGCCCGAGGAGGACGCGTGGTGAGTGTCTTTGCCAGGTTCGCTCCTCGCCTGCAGGAAGCCATCGTCGCGCGACTTGGCTGGTCGAGCCTTCGCCCGGTTCAGGAACTCGCGGGCGAAGCGCTGCTCGCCGGACACAACGCCGTCATCCTGGCACCGACCGCGGGTGGCAAGACAGAAGCGTCGATGTTTCCGGTGATCTCCTGCATGGTGGAAGATCAACCCGACGGTGTGGGAGCACTCTACATCGCCCCCATCAAGGCACTGCTCAATAATCAGTCGGACAGGCTCGACCTTTACACCGAAATGGTCGGATTGCGGCGACAGGTCTGGCACGGTGACACTCCGCAAAATGAGCGACGGCACTTCCTGAAGGAACCGGCTGAACTGCTCATGACGACGCCCGAGTCTCTGGAAGTGATGCTCGTCTCGCAGCGGGTTGATGCGGCCAGACTGTTTGGCGATCTGCGCGTCGTCGTGATCGATGAGGTTCACGCTCTGGCCGGAAGTGACCGCGGAGCACACCTCATCAGCGTGCTCGAACGGATCGCCCGCCTGTCCCGGCACGACGTCCAACGCATCGGGCTGAGTGCCACAGTGGGGAACCCGGAGCAGATTCTCGAATGGTTACAGGGCACGTCCGAACGGTCAGGCGAGGTGGTCGATCCACCGAAGAAGCCGGCTCGCAGGCAGTTGCTGATTGTCCATCGCCCGAATCTGCCATCGCTCGTCCGCGATGCCGTCGACATTGCTCGTGGATTCAAAAGTCTGTTTTTTTGCCAGGCACGGTCAGCTGCCGAAGCAGTGGCTGAGCAAATGAGGCGGGCTGGAACGACGGTCTTCGTTCACCACAGTGCCGTGTCGAAAGAAGAACGATTGCTGGCCGAAGAGCGGTTCCATCAGGGCTCTGATACGTGCGTCGTCTGCACTTCGACCTTAGAGCTTGGCATCGACGTGGGGGACCTCGACCTGGTGCTTCAGGCGGATGCCCCGGACACCGTCAGCTCGTTCCTGCAAAGGATGGGACGCACAGGACGTCGTGAGGGCCAGGCTGCCAACATGACCTTCTTCTGCGAGACCGGGGACAGCATGCTGCAAGCGATCGCTCTGATCGAGCTGGCAAAGTCTGGCTGGGTAGAGGACGTCGAGGTCAACGACCGCTGTTGGCCGGTGCTGATCCACCAGCTACTGGCAATGGCTCTGGCGGACGACGGCATCCCGCGGGAAGCCGTATGGGAGCATCTTTCCGGAGTCCCCGATTTCAAAGGGATTAGTCGTGACGAGTTTGACCGCCTGGTGGAGTGGATGGTCGACGATGGCTCTCTGGTGTTGACCAGCGGGCGTCTGGTCCTGGGGCCGACAGCCGAGCGTCGCTTCGGGCGTCGCAACTTCATGGAGCTGTTTGCCGTCTTTTCCAGCCCGGTCAACTACACCGTGCAGACGGTTGCCGGTCAGGTGCTTGGCACGTTGAGTCAGGACTTCGTCGATCAACTGGCCGAGGGCGTGAGCTGCTTTCTACTGGCAGGCCGAGCCTGGGCAATTTTGCACGTGCAGCACGATGACCGCCGAATCAATGTCGAACCGGCACCGCGAGGGAAGCAACCGACCTGGGGCGGTTACCTGCCGCAGTTTCTTGGTCATGCCCTCTGCAGGAAAATTCGCGACGTGCTGGCCAGCGATGACCCGTACGGATACCTCACGCCACAGGCCGCAGAGGTTCTCACCGAGCAACGTGAAGAGCACATCGACGTTGTGGCGGGCGACAGCGACGGGCTCGTCGAAATTGGCAGTGAGATTCAATGGTGGACGTTCGCCGGCGGCCGCATCAATTCCACGCTGCGATACATTCTGAAGAGCCTCGGTGGAGACTGGGCAATCACCACCGACAACCTGCAACTGAAGGTGCGCGGCGATGACCTCACCATCGCCCACTTCCGCCAGGTTCTGAACATGCTCCGAACAGCCGAAGTGTGGGACAACGCTGAGCTATGGCAGTCCGTGTCCGCTTCCCTTCCGGCCTACCGCTTGAGCAAGTTCCAGCCACTGATGCCCGATTGGGTCGAGCAGGAAGTCGTCGCGGACTACCTCTTAAATCGCCGCGCAGCCGAGCGGTGGATTCGACAGGATGGCAACGACTGCAAAGCACAGGGAGTGTCGAAATGAAGGGCCGCACAATTCGCATCTACCTCGCCGATGGCGGGCCAACCGGAGTTCTCACGGCGGAGATCATCAACTGGACTGGCAAGGTCATCGTCGCACCGCGCGAGAAGCTGGACGAGATCGCCAGACGGGACGAGGTCAAACGCACGGGCGTCTACTGTCTCGTCGGCCCTGACCCCGACACGCCGGGCCGCGACAAGGTCTACTTCGGCGAAGGCGACAGCGTCCTGACGCGACTTCTTACTCACAGCAAGGATGAGTCGAAAGACTTCTGGACCCGCTGCGTCGTCGTGATCAGCAAGGACCAGAACCTCACGAAGGCCCACGTGAGGTATCTGGAAAGCCGCCTGATTCAGATGGGCCTGCAGGCCGGTCGTGCCGTCATCACCAACGGCACGGCCCCGTCGCTGTCCCCGCTCCCCGAACCCGACATCGCGGATATGGAGTTCTTCCTCGAACAGGTCCGCATGATGTTCCCCGTCCTCGGATTCGGATTCCTGCAGCCTCCACCAGAAGTTCCCGATTCCAGTTCTCAGTCAGATGACCGACCGGTCGCTGACTCTCCGCTCTTCGAGCTTTCGGTCGTCGGTGCGACCGCGACCGCTCGCGAGATCGACGGTGAGTTCGTGGTCTTCAAGGGCTCGACGGCCAGAAAGCAAGGCCTCGCGTCATGGACCTCGTACAAGGCACTGCGGGATCAACTCGTCGATGAAGGGCGGCTGACTGACAGCGACTCTCCCGACTACCTGGTCTTCGCCGACAACGTCGCCTTCAACAGTCCAAGTGCCGGTGCCGCTGTCGTCAACGCCGGCAACCTCAACGGTCGCATCAACTGGAAAGTCGCCTCCAGCGGCCAGACCTACCAGGAGTGGTACGAGCAGAAACTAAAAGCCGCCGGACTGGATGGTGACGTTGACGAATAGTCCAGGGATCAGCTCAGTTGGCGATACATCAAAGCAAAGTGAATTCCAGAAACTTCGAATTCAGCGCGAACAAAATCAGTTGGTCGCGCATCTAACCCCCGCAAGCTCGGCGAGGTCATCCGACACCGCCGCATTCACAAGTCAGCAGACAACCAATAATCCGGGAACAAGAGAGATGATGGTTTTCAGGTCAGGTCTCATTAGCGAACAGAGCGGTTACGAACGATTTGCCGATCAATCGGCGAATACGTTGCCGTGCCCTCTGCGCTTGTGACATCTGGCCTGCCTCTCTCTCTGATTGCATAGCCCGGTGTCACGCGACATCGGGCTTTTTTCGTGCGGCGAGGCCGCCTTGTTCGAGCTCCCGCTCGGATGAATTTGGCAAACCGTAACCACCGATCGGGTCGGTAGCTGAGATGGTTTAGCGACGGTCTGAAGAACCGTAGACGAGGATTCAAGCGTCTCTCGACCCACTTGCGCAACTGATGCGCACTCACACATGCCCCGTTCTTCTAATGGCTCAGGATGCTGGTCTTTCAAGCCGGCGATGCCGGGTTCAATTCCGGGCACCGACCGCAGGTTGGTCCGGGGTACTACACGGCCTGTTAGTGAAACTGGACATCACGAGACGCTTCGAACGTCTTATTCCGGGTTCGAATCCTGGGCGGGCCGCTTGATACGGGATGAAGGGGAGATGGCGCCCCGCCTGGTTTGGGACCCGGAGACGGCAGGTTCGAGGTAAGCGCACGGTGAAGTGCATCCTGCAGGGGGCTTTATGCTGAGGTGATTTATTTTCCCTCAGTCTGGAGTTTCGACCGATGGCGAATCAGCGGAGTAGTGTGGAGAAAGAGGCTTACTGGCGGGGTCAGTTTGAGCGGCAGT
>Ga0316208_1001422_pt1 | contig 22555 bp, 18 predicted proteins | sample 3monopyrite_MG_FD_204944 | JGI IMG/M metagenome (GOLD analysis project Ga0316208, IMG submission 204944) | Microbial mat bacterial communities from mineral coupon in-situ incubated in ocean water Damariscotta River, Maine, United States -... | ecosystem: Environmental > Aquatic > Marine >... | reverse complement strand
CCAAGCTCTGATTCTTCGATCGTCTTCCGTCGTGCGAGTTCATGCGCCGAGGGAACAACGGCGACAAAGTCATCCGAGAAGAGCGGCAAGGTCATTGAGGAACCGAGATCCGCTTCCAGCGCAACGACCAAGACATCGAGGTCGCCTCGCATCAACTGATCGATGAGTTTATCCGTATGCGCCTCGGTCAACTCGACTTCAAGTTGAGGATAGGCGGCCTCCACCGCCGGCAGCGCCTGAGGGAGTAAGTAGGGCGCAATCGTCGGGATCGCTCCCAACCTAACACGCCCCACCAGGGGACCCTTCAGAGCCTTGCTCTCGTCAACGAGCGACTGCGTCTCGGCGAGAATCGACTGAGCACGTGGCAACAGGGCGATACCCGCCTCCGTGAGCCGAACCGTTCGCCGGTCGCGTTCAAAGAGCGCCAACTCAAGCATCGACTCGAGCTGCTGAATTTGCCCGCTCAGCCCCGGCTGCGAAACCGCGCACTGCTTGGCCGCCGCGCCGAAGGAACCGGTCGAGGCGACCGCCACGAAATACTCAAGCTGACGAAGGGTGGGCCACACAAAGCGCAGGCTATCACAGCAACCCGTAGAAACGATTGGATCGAAGAGCAATCCAGGTCGACACTGAGATCGGTGCCCAGCCCCATTCAGGAGGATCGACCCATGTTCTCACGCTCTCCAATTGTTCGAATACTGACGCTTACGATGATCGCCATTGGCCTCACCTTCGTATCGCAGGCAGGCGCGGCCGACGAGCAGTCCGCGTTTGAATCGATGCGAGCAAGCGATGCGAAAAAGAAAGCTGCGATTCTTAAGAAGCATCGTAAGGTCTTGAAGCAGCGCTTCGATCTCTCGGAGCACACCGACGCGAAAGCAACGATGACCGGCGGAAAGCCGCTTCCCGTCGGGCCCACGGCCCGACTGGTCGACGGGACCTCCTTCGAATCGCTCACCGAAATGAGCCCCGCGACGATTCGAGCGAAGGGCCTCTTCCCCTACCCGCCCCTGCCACATGTCAGCCCCGAGATCGGCGGCCTGCTCGTCCCCCCGACGCAGATCGAGGCGCACCCCGAACTGGCTCGCTTCGATCTCGAGTTCGACCTGCCCGAAGCCTATCTTCCGGAATTCCCACCGCCTCTCTACCTCGTGTCCCGCCCGGATCTGGGCGACGTGACCGGAGGAGAAGAGCTCACACCGGAGAACTACTACGAGAAGCTCAGCAAGATCCTCACGCCCTTCCAACTCGAAGGCATGCGCCTCCTGCTCACGCCGGTCGCTCAGGCGCAGTTCAACACGACCTCCGACCGGAAGGCGGACGTGGCCCAGGACGCCGTCAGCTGCTTCACCTGCCACGTAAACGGCCACACATCGGGCGTCTTCCATCTCAACCCGGACAACCGGCCACAAGACACACGCTTTCGAATCGACACCGTCAGCCTGCGTGGCGTCAACATTCAGCACTTCTTCGGATCGAAGCGAGCCTTGCGAACGCTCGAGGACTTCAGCGAGGTCGAAGCCAAGACCGCCTATTTCGACGGGGATCTGGTCGCGGCACTCAAGAAGGGGGCCCGCCGCTTTACCCGTGAAGAAGTCGCGGCGATGGCGGCGATGCAAAACATGATCGCCTTCCCGCCGGCACCCAAGCTCGATCTGCGAGGTCGGCTTGATCCGAGAAAAGCGACTCCGTCCGAACTCGCCGGAGAGGTCGTCTTCAACCGCGAATGCGCCAGCTGTCATCCCGGGCCCTACTTCACAGACAACTCGGCCCATGATCTGCGCGTGGAACGCTTCTACGACGGACGCGCCGAGGGTCTCATCAAGACGTTCTCCCTGCGCGGGATCAAGGACTCTCCGCCCTACCTGCACGACGGGCGGCTGCTGACCCTTGAAGACACTGTCGAGTTCTTCAATCTCGTCCTCGAGTCAAAGCTCAGCCCCCGAGAGAAGAGCGACCTGGTGGCGTACCTGCGCACGCTTTAGTCGACTGGATGAGCCCCGGCGGGAGATGGCCCGCTCGGTTGCCTCCCTACTGCTCAATAGAAACCCGCATTTCAATCCGAGATGCGGGTTTTCTCTTTATCGTTTCAAGCTGAAAGCCGAACCCGAAATCATCACAAGTTTTGAGTTCTTGGAGTCCTGGGAGGGACGACTGCGCGAGCTCGTGGGGATCGACTCGGTCGATCGCCGACGAGGCCAGGCTATGTCCTTCAGAATTGGCTCGATGGGAATCTCGCTGGGCGCGATCCGCTCGCTGCGATCGGCCGAAAATGCGATCGCGCGATCGAGCGCTCGACTCGCTTCGGGCTACCGCATCAACTCCGCCGCAGACGATGCCGCGGGTCTCGCCATTTCCGAACGGTTCCGGGCAGACATCGCGAGCCTGGGACGCGCCCAGCTGAACACCTCCGAGGGCATCGGCCTCGCCCAATCCGCCCAGGGCGGGCTCAGCGAAATCTCGAACCTGCTCTCCGAAGCCCGGGCCCTCGCAGTCCAGTCGTCCACCGGCACCCTCGGCGGCCAGACCCGGGACCAGCTCGACACCCAGTTCCAGGCGATTCTCTCGGACATCGACTCGATCGCCGCCAATACCAGCTTCGGCACGTTCAACCCTCTGAACGACGACACGCTCCAGATCGACCTCGCCGTCGGCATCACCGCCGGCGACACGATCACGGTTTCCGGCGTAGACGCCACGGCGACGGGCATCGGCGCCGGCGGGCTCGACGTGGCCACCGCCACCGGCGCCGGCAGCTCGATCACCGCCATCGACACCGCCATCGGAAACGTCAGCGCCCTCGCCGCCCGCTTCGGCATCGCCGAGAACCGCCTCGAATCCCGCTCCCGCCTGCTCGGCAACCAGATCGAAGCCACTGCCGCGGCCGAGTCCCGGATCCGAGATACGGACTACGCCCTCGAGAGCGCGCTGCTCGCCCGAAATCAGATCATCCAGGAATCGGCGATCGCCGTGATCGGGCAGGCGAACACGAATATGTCGATCGTGCTGCGCCTGCTGGGCCAATGACGCGCTAACCGGCGTTTCAAGCCGATTTCAAAGCCCCGACCGCTAGCCGCCGACGCCGACACGTCGTACATTCCCGGCGTTCCCAACCGTCCGCGCTGCTCCGAACCGGTGCTGCGCTCGGCCGCGGCGATTCCGTCCGTCCGACCCCACCGGATCCCCCCATCCCTCCCGGTGCGCGTGGCCCGAACGAATGGCATAAGCGCCAACTCGAGGCTCCGATGTATTCCCTGCGCGGTGGTCCGGCCCACTCGGATGCACGTCGTCGACGTTTGCTCGCAAACGGGCGTGCGGCCCAATCGGCTCTTCAGGATCTCGAGACCGAATCGATCTTCTTTGTCGACGCTGAGCGCGACCTCACGGCAGAGGAGTCGCGCATTCTCGACGCCTTGCTTCGTGACGGTGCAGACGAGTCAAGCGGGGCCCCTTCCGAGGCAACGGAACTCCTGGTCGTCCCTCGACTGGGCACGATCTCCCCCTGGTCCTCCAAGGCGAGCGAGATCGTTCGCAACTGCGGACTCGAAGCCGTCCGTCGCGTCGAGCGCGGAACGATCTATCGCTTTCACGGCATCGATGCCGCCCAGGCCCGGAGCCTCGGCTCCCTGGTTCACGACCGTATGACGGAAAGCCTGCTGGGCAGTGAGGCCGAAGCCAACGCCCTCTTCGCCCGCGCGGAACCCGCGCCCTATTCGAGTGTGGATGTCCTCGGACGTGGCGCCGACGCGATCCGAGAGGCAGACAAGATGCTCGGGCTCGCGCTCGCCCCGGACGAAGTCGATTATCTCGTGGACGCCTTCCGCGAGCTCGAACGGAACCCGACCGACGTCGAACTGATGATGTTCGCCCAGGCCAACTCAGAACATTGCCGGCACAAGATCTTCAACGCCGATTGGACGATCGATGGTGTCGCCCGAGATACATCGCTCTTCTCCATGATTCGCAACACGACCAAGCAATCCCCGGATGGCGTGCTTTCCGCCTACTCGGATAATGCCGCGGTCATGGTCGGCGGCGATGGCGGGCGCTTTCAGCCGGATCCGGCGACGGGACACTACGGACAGATCGACGAGCCCGCCCAGATCCTGATGAAGGTCGAGACGCATAACCACCCGACCGCAATCTCTCCCTTTCCGGGCGCGGCGACGGGTTCCGGCGGCGAGATCCGCGATGAAGGCGCGACCGGACGGGGTGGCAAGCCGAAGGCGGGACTCGCCGGCTTCAGCGTTTCAAATCTGCTCCTTCCCGACGCGATCCAGCCCTGGGAGAATGACCCGGGCAAACCGTCACGCATCGCCTCGGCCCTCGACATCATGATCGAAGGTCCGATTGGCGGCGCCGCCTTCAACAACGAATTCGGCCGGCCCAACCTCACGGGGTATTTCCGAACCTACTGCCAAGAGATCGAAGGTCCTGACGGCCCAGAGATCCGCGGCTATCACAAGCCGATCATGCTCGCCGGTGGGCTCGGCAACGTGCGCCCCATGCACGTCGAGAAGCTTAAGGCACCGGCGGGCTCGAAGGTCGTCGTGCTCGGCGGGCCGGCGATGCTCATCGGGCTGGGTGGCGGCGCGGCCTCTTCGATGGCGACGGGCACGAGCGCCGAGGATCTCGACTTCGCCTCGGTTCAGCGCGGCAACCCCGAAATCGAGCGACGCTGTCAGGAAGTGATCGACGCGTGCGCCGCGCGCGGGGACGACAATCCGATCCTCTTCATTCATGACGTCGGTGCCGGTGGTCTCTCGAACGCAATCCCCGAAATTCTCGACGATTGCGAACTCGGCGGGCGCATCGACCTCCGCGCCGTCCCGAACGTGGAACCGGGCATGTCGCCGCTCGAGATCTGGTGCTGCGAAGCGCAGGAACGTTATGTCCTGACGATCGCCCCGGAGCGCATCGCGGAATTCGAAGCGCTCTGCGAACGCGAGCGATGTCCCTACGCGATCGTGGGTGAAGGTACCGCGCAACGCGACCTGATCGTTGAGGATCCGCATTTCGCAGACGTCGAACGACAGCCGATCGATGTCCCGCTTGCGGTCATTCTCGACAAGCCCCCGAAGATGCATCGCGATGTGAAGCGCGCCGAGAAGCCCCGGGAATCCTTCGACGCCGACGCACTCGATCCCGCCGAAGCCTTCCGGCGCATTCTTCGCCTTCCAACCGTGGGCGACAAGACGTTCCTCATCTCGATCGGCGATCGCACGATTACCGGCATGGTCGCCCGCGATCAGATGGTCGGGCCCTGGCAGGTTCCGGTTGCCGACGCCGCCGTCACCACCAGTGGCTTCAACACGACGACCGGCGAAGCCATGGCGATTGGAGAGCGCACACCCGTCGCGCTGCTCGACGCCCGTGCAGCGGCGCGGATGACGATCGGTGAAACCGTGACCAACCTCGCCTGTGCTCCGATCCCGTCTCTCTCGCTGATTCGCCTCTCCGCGAATTGGATGGCTCCTGCCGGCTACGTCGGCGAAGACGCGAAGCTCTACGACGCCGTGGAAACCGTCGGGCTCGAACTCTGTCCGGCACTCGGCATCGCGGTCCCGGTCGGCAAGGACTCGATGTCGATGCGAACCGTCTGGGACGAAGACGGCGAAGAGCAGTCCGTGACGTCGCCGCTCTCCCTGATCGTGACGGGCTTCGCGCCGGTCGACGACGCGCGAATCGCGCTCACGCCGGAACTCTCGCGCGAGGCCGACACTCAGCTCCTGCTCGTCGACCTCGGCTTCGGGAAGAACCGCCTGGGCGCTTCGGCCCTCGCCCAGGTCCATAGCGCGATCGGCGACGAAGCCCCCGACCTGGATGACCCCGCCTATCTCCGTGGGTTCTTCGCGGCGATCCAGACCCTGATGCGGCGTGGCTCGTTGCTCGCCTATCACGATCGATCCGATGGCGGTCTCGCGGCAACCCTCGCTGAAATGGCGTTCGCCGGCGGAACCGGCCTGGACATCGACCTCAGCGCGATTCCCGGCGGCACGATCGACAAGCTCTTCAACGAAGAGCTCGGCGCCGTCGTCCAGATCCGCGCCTCAGACCTCGATGCCGTCAGCTCCGTCTTCGCTGAACACGGCCTAACGGACGCGCTCTACGCGATCGGCAGCCTGCGCGACGACGATGAAATCACGCTTCGAGAAGATGGAAACGAAGTCTTCAGCGCCTCCCGCTCTGAGCTGCGACGTGAATGGTCCGATACGACGTGGCGCATCCAGCGACTCCGAGATGATCCGGATTGCGCTGATGAGGAACAGGAAGCCCGTTGCGACCTCGACGATCCCGGACTCACCGCGAGTGTCCCCTTCGATCTAAACACGACATTCTCGATCGCCGGCGCTGCCCGACCGCAGATGGCCATCCTTCGCGAGCAAGGCGTCAACGGTCAGATCGAGATGGCCGCCGCCTTTGACCGCGCGGGATTCGATGCGGTCGATGTTCATATGAGCGACCTGATGAGCGGAAGGCGTAGCCTCGACGACTTCCAGGGACTGGTCGCCTGCGGTGGCTTCTCCTACGGCGACGTTCTTGGCGCGGGTGGAGGCTGGGCGAAGTCGATTCTCTTTCACGATCGCCTCCGCGACGAGTTCGCCTCGTTCTTCGCCGACCCGGGCCGCTTCGCCCTCGGCGTGTGCAACGGCTGCCAGATGCTCTCCGTACTTTCGGATCTGATCCCCGGTGCCGAGGACTGGCCGCGCTTCGTGCAGAATCGATCGGAACAGTTCGAGGCGCGCCTTACGCTCGTTCGCGTCGAAGAGAGTCCCTCGATCCTCTTTAAGGACATGGCGGGGGCACTGCTTCCCATCGCGGTGGCTCACGGCGAGGGCCGCGCGGAATTCGCCGACGACGGCGCCCGGGAGCGAGTCACGGACGCGGGACTGATCGCTGCCCGCTTCGTAGACGGACACGGTGACATCGCCGCGCGCTACCCGGCGAACCCCAACGGCTCACCGGAAGGCATCACCTCGCTCACGACCCCAGACGGGCGCGTCACCGTCATGATGCCCCACCCGGAACGCGTCTTCCGATCCGTGCAGCACTCCTGGGCGCCCGCAGCCTGGGGTGAAGACGCTCCCTGGATCCGGCTCTTCCGAAACGCGCGCGCTTGGCTCGGCTAGCGAGCAGGGGTTCCACGCAACCGCAACCCAACCGCCCAGCTCGGCTTGCTCGCTCCGTTCTCGACTCAACCCCCTCCTCCTCTCAATTCCCTCTCAATTCTCCTCCCTTCTCCCCCTTCTCTCTTCTTCTTCTTTGCCTCGCCTAACATCGCCAACAGGATCCCCTCATTATGTCGAACGCTCCCGAGCACGCCTCCCTTCTCGCGATCTCGCCCCTCGATGGGCGCTATCAGAGCAAGCTCGATGATCTACGCCCGATTGTGAGTGAGTTTGGGTTGATCAAGTACCGGGTCCAGGTGGAAGTGCGATGGCTTGAAGCACTCGCCGCAGCCCCCGCCATCAAGGAGGTTCCGCCGCTTTCGGCGGGAGCGACGGCCCATCTCGAAGCGATCCTCGCGGACTTCTCTCCCAAGGACGCCGCGGCGATCCGGCAGATCGAAGCCACGACGAACCACGATGTCAAAGCCGTCGAGTATTTCCTCAAGGACAAGCTCGGTTCGAATGCTGAACTCGCAGCGCTCCTTGAGTTCGTTCACTTCGCGTGCACTTCAGAGGACATCAACAACCTCGCCTATGCGCTGATGCTCAAGGAAGCGCGGGATCAGGTGCTCCTCCCTGAAATCGATCGCATCATCGGCGTGCTCCGCACCCTGGCCGGTGACCATGCGGATCAACCCATGCTTTCACGAACCCACGGGCAGCCCGCGACCCCGACCACGCTCGGCAAGGAGATCGCCAACGTCGGCGCCCGGATGGTTCGCCAGAGAGACCAGCTCGCCGCCGTCCAGATGCTGGGCAAAGCGAATGGCGCGGTCGGCAGCTACGCCGCGCACATCGCGACCTACCCAGAAGTCGACTGGGAGGCGCACACGCAGGCCTTCGTCGAAGCACTCGGACTCACGTGGAATCCGATGACCACGCAGATCGAGCCCCACGACTGGATCGCCGAGTTCTTCCACGGCCTGATCCGCTTCAACACGATTCTGCTCGACTTTTCGCGCGACCTCTGGAGCTACATCTCGATCGGCTATTTCAAGCAGCGCCTCGTCGAGGGCGAAGTCGGCTCCTCAACGATGCCCCACAAGGTCAACCCGATCGATTTCGAAAACGCCGAGGGCAATCTCGGACTCGCCAACGCGGTATTGGGTCATCTCGCAGAAAAGCTTCCGGTCTCGCGCTGGCAGCGTGATCTCTCCGACTCGACCGCACTCCGCAACGTCGGCCTCGGCGTCGGCCACGGTGTCCTCGCGATTCGCTCCGCGATGCGGGGCCTCGGCAAACTCGCCGTCGATCCGAGCAAGCTCACGGCGGACCTCGGTGCGAACCAGGCGGTGCTCGCAGAAGCGATCCAGACGGTGATGCGACGACACGGGATCGAGGAGCCCTACGAAAAGCTCAAGGCCCTGACCCGCGGCCAGGAGATCAATGCCGAGACCCTTGCGGTCTTCGTTGAGACCCTCGACATGCCCGCAGACGCGAAACGGGACCTCGCAGCGCTCACGCCGGACCGGTATATCGGGATCGCCGCGGAGCTCGCACGACGCTTCGCGGAGGGCTAGGCCTCCGCCTGCGAGCGGCGATCAGGCGGCCGCGTCACTTCCCCGCCGGATAGATGCCCTTCATGCCCATATGGCGCGTCACGAAGGCATCCGGAACGTGCACGAAGAGCGCGATGATCACAGCGATCACGATCGCGTCGGTCGGACGCTCCCCCGACCCCTCGCTTGAGATCAAGAACACGAAACTCCATGCGAATGCGGCGCCTAGCATCTCCATAACGCCCAGCGCGCGGTGCCCCAGGTAGAAGTCACCGAAGCCGGGAAAGATCAGACTGAGCCAGCCGGCCTTGGCGCCCGACTTAAATGGCTTGCTGCACCGGTCGCATTGATCCGGATATCCGACCACGACGATGCCGCAATGGGGGCAAATATTTTCGCGGCCCGCGATCGGGCGTTCGGTCTTGGCTGCCTCCACGCGGGCAGCGATTCGCTCTCGTAAGCGCTTGCGATCCTTCCGCGGCACACCCATCAGGTAGTGGGCCTTCTTGTCGCGTGCGATCAAGCCGAGGTATCCGAATGTCGCTCGCGCGAACTTCTTAATCGCGCGGTATTGGATATGGGATTTGAGTTCACGAACTCGGTGGCGTGAGTCGATCTGAACGAGCAGGATTCGACGATTGGTCAGGATGATCGCTCGTCGATTCAGCAGTTGTGCCCACGCGCCCATGAAGATCGTTTCGAAGGTCGAGAACTCCATTCCCCAGGTCACGAAGTCGATCTCTTCGTCCGGGATCAGGAAGGGGCGGATCTGTTCATCGATTTGCTTCATCAGCTTCAGCCGCTTCTTCTCAAGGCGCTTCGCGCCGAAGCCCTCGAGGCTGAAGATCTCACTCAGCCGATAGGGAAGCTGACTCGCATCGATTTGAGCGAGATCGCTCGGGTCCGTCACATTTCGCAGAATGGCTTCCATGAAGGCTCCTGTGGTCGCGGACCAGAGCTGGCCCGAGCACCCGTCTGAATACGGATGGCTTGTCGGCCAAACACCCGACGGAGCGGCACGCGTTTGCCAGGCAGCTTTCTCGCATCGCCGCCGATTCCCGCGCTCAGTCCCCGGCATCCTCGTTGTGAGCGCCGGTCACTAAGGGGTCGCGCAGCCAGAATCGGCCCTCTAAGTCTCCTCAGTGCGTCCTCAGGGCCCGTTTTGGGGTTTAAAGATACGGACCGTCTCGTTATTGTATTGCCCGACCCGTACGGGTCCCAGCGCATGGTTTCGCACCTCGACGGTCTTCGCGTGTCCTTCGCAAGAACGCCCTCGAACCCCGCGAAATCCCGAAACAATCCGGCCCCAACCCGATGCACGGCAGGCTCTCTCGAGCGCCAGCCTGCATCGGAAAAAGGCCATGATCAGCGACCCCCAGGTCCCCGCCCCGCTTCGCTCCCACCGAGCGAGTCAACGGACGCGCGACGCCGGGCTCGCGAGAACAACGCGAGGAAGACGCATGGACAAGCGGACAACGGAGCGCGAAGCAGTCGCAGAGCTTCGTGACGGAATGACGATCGGGATCGGAGGCTGGGGCTCACGCCGCAAGCCCATGTCGATCGTGCGTGAGATCCTGCGGTCGCCCGTCAAGGACCTCACGGTCGTGACCTACGGCGGTCCGGAAGTCGGCTTGCTCTGCAACTATGGCAAGGTCGACAAGCTGATCTACGGCTTCGTCTCCCTCGACTCGATCGCGCTCGAACCGCATTTCCGCAAGGCGCGCCAAGCGGGCTCGATCAAGGCCGCAGAGCTCGATGAAGGCATGCTGCAGTGGGGACTCCTTGCGGCGTCGCACAAGCTGCCCTTCTTGCCGACGCGTTCGGGCATGGGCTCGGACGTCCTCGACATCAACCCCGACATCAAGATGGTGAAGTCGCCCTACGCCGACGGGGAAGAGCTTGTGGCGATGCCAGCCCTCGATCTAGATGTCGCGTTCATCCACATGAACCGCGGTGACATCCGTGGCAACGGCCAGTACCTCGGCCCGGATCCCTACTTCGATGACATGTATTGCCGCGCTGCCAAGCGCCGCTTCATGACCGTCGAGAAGGTCATGGAAACGAGCGAGATGGCGAACGAGGGTCCGCTTCAGACGCGCATCATCAACCGCACGATGGTCGATGGCGTGATCGAAGCCCCCAACGGCGCGCACTTTACGGAGTGCCCCTCGGACTACGGCCGCGACGAAGCGTTCCAGAAGGAATACGCCGCGACGGCCAAGGACCCCGAAGCCTGGGAAGCATTCAAAGCGAAGTACCTCGATGTTGAAACCGAGGCGGACTATCAGAAGGCGGTGGCAAGTCGATGAGTGATGCAACCCGTGGTGAAATTTGTGCAATCGCCTGTGCCGAGGCATTCCGCGGCAATGGTGAAATCCTGGCCAGCTGCTTCGGGACCGCACCCGCAATCGGCGCCCGCCTAGCGAAGGCGACCTTCGAGCCCGACCTGCTGATGACCGACGGCGTCTGCACCGTCGTCGAGACGCCGAACCCAGTTTCCGGTCCCGGCCACGAACAGGTCGTCGAAGCGTGGCTCCCCTTCCGCACGATCTTCGATCACCTCTGGAACGGCAATCGCCACGTCATCATGGCCGCCAGCCAGATCGATCAGTTCGGCAACCAGAACTTCGCCTGCATCGGCGAACACGCCCAGCCTAAGGCACAGCTCCTCGGCATGCGCGGCGCACCGGGCAACACGATCTCGCATACGACGAGCTACTGGGTCGCGAACCAGACCGCCAAGGTCTTCGTGCCGAAGGTCGATGTCGTCTCCGGTGTGGGACATGATCGCGCAGCCAAGCTCGACCCCGCGTCGACCCAGGGCCATGACGTTCGCCTCGTGATTTCGAACCTGGCGGTCTACGACTTCGAAACCCCCGACAAGCGCATGCGCCTCAAGGCCCTGCACCCGGGCGTGACCGTCGATCAGGTCGTCGAGAACACCGGCTTCGAACTCGTGATCGACGGAGATATTCCGGAGACCCGCCTCCCGACGGCGGACGAGCTTGCGCTGATTCGCGACACGATCGATCCGAAGGGATTCCTTTCCCGCGAAGTCCCGAACCCCGAATAACAAGTCCCGAGCCCAAGAAGGCCTGACAGGGAGCCCCCCAGCTTGCCGAACCCGCTTCAAACCCGCGTCACCGAATTGCTCGGCTGCGACTATCCGATTCTCCAAACGGGAATGGGATGGGTCGCGACGCCCAAGCTTGTTGCGGCAGCTTGCAACGCGGGCGCCTTCGGTTTTCTGGCCGCGGCAACGATCCCTCCGGCGGAAGTCGAAGCCGCGATCCTCGAGATCAAGGAACTCACCGACCGCCCCTTCGGCGTCAACTTCCTGATGGACGCCCCCGGCGCCGATGTGATCTCCGAGGCGATCATTCGCCAGCAAGTTCGCGCGGCGGGGTACAACCGCGCGCCGAGTGCCGAGCTGATCCAGAAGCTCAAGGACGGCGGTGTCGTCTGTGTTCCGACTTGCGGCGCGGTCAAGCATACGGCCAAGGCCCAGCAGCTCGGTGCCGACATCATCATCGTGCAAGGCGGTGAAGGCGGCGGCCATACGGGCACGACGCCGACTACCCTGCTCGCCCCGGCTTCCGCCGACGCGGTCGATGTTCCGGTCGTCGCGGCGGGCGGATTCAAAGACGGCCGTGGCCTCGTCGCCGCATTGGCCTTTGGCGCGGAAGGTGTCGCGATGGGCACGCGCTTCCTGATGACCGCCGAGAGCCCGCTGCCACCTAACAGTTTCGAACGCTATCAGCAGGCCGGACTCAACGACGTCGTCATCAGCACCGCCCTCGACGGCATGCCCCAGCGCATGGTCGCCAATGAGTTGATGGCCAAGCTCGAAAAGGCAGGCCCGATCCAGAAGCTGCTGCTCGCTCTGAAGAGCGCCCGAGCACTTCAGGCCGAAACCGGCGCATCGACTTTCGACCTGCTCCGAAGTGGCCTCGAAATGAAGCGCAACGAAGGCCGCTCCATCTCGCAAACCATCATGGCGGCCAACGCACCGATCCTGGCGCGCGTTGGCGTCTCCGATGGTGATCCCGTGAACGGCTATCTCGCGAGCGGCACGGTCGCGGGCGTGATTGAAGACCGCCCGACCTGCGACGAACTCGTGAGAGAGATCGTCGAAGAAGCAGAACAAACACTTAAGCGGCTCGCGCTCTAACGCGCGCCGATCGTGACGGGCTGCTTCGCGGCCTCGGAGGCAAACCATCCATGGCAATCGATGTCGAAATTTCGGACGGCGTAGGCGAGCTGATCATCAACGCGCCGCCCGTCAACGCCCTCGACAACGCAGGCTGGAAAGAATTCGCGTCGAAGATGACCGCGCTCGGCAACAACCCCGACGTCAATTGCGTCGTGATTCGCGCGATCGGCAAGGGCTTCCAATGTGGTGTCGACGTCAAGGAACTCGCTGCGGATGGCAGCCTGATCGTCGAGCTGAACAAGGGTTGTTTCGACAGCTTCGCCGCCGTCTATGACTGCCCCGTCCCAACGATCTCCGCCGTCAATGGCTTCTGCATCGGAGGCGGCCTCGGCATCGCCGGCGCCTCCGACTTCGTAATTGCCGCCGACGACTCGACCTACTGCCTCCCGGAAGTCGACCGCGGTGCGCTTGGCGCAGCGACGCATCTCATGCGACTCGTTGGCGTTCAGAAGGCACGCCGCATGCTCTACACCTGCGAGACGATTGGTGCCGAAGAGCTGTTCTCGCTCGGCGGCTGCACCGAGATCGTCCCCGCCGAGAAGCTACGCGATGCCGCAATGGACGTCGCTCGCCAGATTGCGGCTAAGAGCCCGAAGGCGCTGCGCCTCGGCAAGCAAGCACTCAATGGCATCGAGCTTCTCGAGCCGAAAACCTCCTACCGATACGAGCAGGGCTTTACGCTCGAGCTCTACCAGTCGCCGGATTCCCAGGAAGCCCGTGACGCCTTCGTTGAGAAGCGCGACGCGAAGTTCTAGACCTGCCCCGCCGTTCAGACACGGCGTCACAAGGACCGAACCCACATGGACTTGAACTACACCCCCGAGCAGGAAGCCTTCCGCAAGGAAGCGCGCAGCTGGCTCGAGGCCAATGCACCGAAAGAGAAGCTCGCCTCCTTCGACTCGAAGGAAGGCTTCGAACAGCATCGCGAGTGGGAGAAGAAACTCCACGCCGGCGGCTTCGCCATGGTGCCCTGGCCCGTCGAATACGGCGGCCGCGGCGCGAACCTGCTCGAGTGGCTGATCTTTGAAGAAGAGTATTACCGCGCCGGATGCCCGGGCCGCGTCAACCAGAACGGGATCTTTCTCCTAGGCCCAACCATTATGGAGGTCGGTACGCCTGAGCAAAAGGCGAGATTTCTCCCCAAGATGGCTTCGTCCGAAGAAGTCTGGGCGCAGGGTTGGTCCGAGCCGAATGCGGGCTCGGACATGGCCAATATCCAAGCAACCGCCATCAAGGACGGCGATCACTTCGTCATCAACGGTCAGAAGACCTGGGCCTCCCGCGGCGCCTTTGCACACTGGCTCTTTGGCATGTTCCGAAGCGACCCGGACTCGAAGCGGCATAACGGACTGACCTTCATACTGGTCCCTCTCGATACGCCCGGCATCACGGTGCGCCCGATCGAGAAGCTGAATAACAAGAAGGCTTTCGCCGAAGTCTTCTTCGATGATGCGCGCGTGCCGATCACGAATCAGCTCGGGGACGAAGGCAAGGGCTGGGACGTCGCGATGGCGACCGCCGGTTTTGAACGCGGCCTCATGCTCCGCAGCCCCGCCCGCTTCCAGGACACGGCGCGCAAGCTCGTGAACCTCTACAAGGAAACGGTGGCAAGCGGCGCGTATGTCGCGCCCGAACTTCGCCGCACAGTCGCGCAATGCTGGATGGACGCCGAGGCGTACACACTCAACACGTACCAGACGGTTTCGCGACTTCTCGCCGGCGGCAAGATCGGCGCGGAAGCAAGCCTCAATAAAATCTTCTGGTCCGAACTCGACACGAAGATGCACGAAACGGCGCTCAAGCTGCTCGGCTATCGCGCGGAGCTGCTGCCGGGTTCGCCCGCCGCAGGCGACGTCGGCGAATGGCTGGACGGATACATCTTCGCCCTCGCCGGCCCGATCTACGCGGGCACGAACGAGATTCAGCGCAACATCATCGCCGAGCGCCTGCTCGGTATGCCGCGGAAGTAGGAGCGAATCATGGAATTCAATTTCACCGAAGACCAGCGACTTCTGCAGGAGACCGTGCGCGACTTCCTCACGGGCGAATGCCCGGTCGAGTTCGTGCGTGCGCAATGGGAAACCGAGACCGGCCGCTCCCCCGAATTCTGGGCGAAGCTCGCGGAGATCGGTGTCCCCGGATTGCTCGTTCCTGAAGAGCATGGTGGCCTGGGCATGAACGAGATCGACCTCGTGCTTGTGATGGTTGAGATCGGTCGTGCCGCGCTCGCCGAAGCGGTCGTCCCGACGGCCGCGGTCGCCGTTCCGCTCATTCGCGATTGCGGGAACGAAGCGCTCGCTTCCGAGTGGCTTCCGAAAATCGCCGAAGGCGAAGCCATCGTCGCAGTCGCGCAGCCCTCCTCCCCGCTCGTTCCGGAAGCCGAGGTCGCGGATCTACTGATCCTACGATCGGGCGATGGCCTCTACGCCGTTCCCGCCGCCGAAGCGCGTATCACGCCCCAGCGATCGAACGACCCGTCGCAGAAGCTCGCGACCGTCGAGTTCGATGCGAAGGCGGATCAGCTGATCGCGAGTGGCGATGAGGCGGATCGCCTCGAAACGGCGGCTCTCGATCGAGGGGCGCTTGCCGCCGCAGCGCAGCAGCTCGGTGCATGCCATCAGCTGATTCAGATGTCGGTCGAATACACGACGGAGCGTAAGCAGTTCGGCGTTCCGATCGGCACGTTCCAAGCCGTGAAGCATCACGTCGCCAACGTGCGTGTCGCCCTCGAGTATGCCCACAGTCACGTAGAGCGGGCGGCCCACTCGGTCGCGCACGATACGGCGAGTCGATCCGTCGATGTTTCGATGGCCAAGATCGCTGCCGGTGAAGCTGCGCTTCTCGGCTCGAGCAACTCGCTTCAGGTTCATGGGGCCCTCGGATACACGTGGGAGCAGGACCTGCATGTTTGGATGCGACGGGCCTGGACCCTCGATCTCGCCTGGGGAGAAACCGCCTGGCATCGCGAACGTGTTGCCGGCGCCCTTTTCGAGGACACCCTCCCGGCCGAGAACTTCGGATTCTCCCCTCTCACCTAATTTTGAGCCGGTGATCGCCGGCTAAAGAAATCGCCTCGAACCCGGTACCCTGGGTCGAACGCAAGGAGATGACCATGAGCAAGAATCGCGTCCCCGCCATCGAAGGCTGGCTCACGATGGACGAGGACAACCCGCAGCTCCTCGGCTACCTCGATGAGTCGAGCGGCACCTACTTTTTCCCGAAGGACGTGTCGATTAGCCACGCCCCCGGTCACGTCGACGCGGAGCTCAAGGAAGTCGCGCTCTCGAATCGCGGCAAGCTCTGGTCCTACACGACGAACCACTACAAGCCCCCGGAGCCCTACGTCGCCCCCGACCCCTTCGAGCCTTACACGGTCGCCGCGGTCGAACTGAACGACGAGCGCATGGTCGTGCTCGGTCAGCTCGCGGATGGCGTCGATCCCGCGAACATCGAAGTCGGGATGGAGATGCAGCTCGTGCTGGGCAAGCTCTACGAAGACGAAGAGAACGAATACATGGTCTGGAAGTGGAAGCCGGTCGCGGCGGAGGGAAACTAAGATGAGCAAGAATGACGTCGCAATTCTCGGGGCCGGAATGCACGAGTGGGGCAAGTGGGGACGCAACTTCGCCGAGTACGGTGTCGCTGCCATCAAGGACGCCATCAAGGAAGCGGACGTCGACTGGAAGGACGTCGACTTCATCGTGGGTGGAGACACCATGCGAAATGGCTACCCCGGCTATGTTGCAGGTGCGACCTTCGCCAAGGCGATGGGTTGGACCGGCATTCCGATCGCGAGCTGTTATGCGGCGTGCGCGACCGGTGCCCAGGCGATCGACATCGCGCGGACGCGCATCCTCTCCGGGATGGCGGACGTGGTGGTCGTCGCCGGTGCGGACACGACGCCCAAGGGATTCCTCGCACCGAACAAGGGTGAACGTGGCTTCGATCCCGACTGGCTTCGTTTCCGTCTGCTCGGCGCGACCAACCCGACCTATTTCGGGCTCTGGGCTCAGCGCCGCATGGACCTCTACGGAGCGACCGAAAAGGACTTCGCGCACGTCAAGATGAAGAACTCTCGGCATGGGATCTCGAATCCAAACGCGCGCTTCAAGAAGATCTACACCGAGGAAGAAGTGCTCGCTTCGCCCTTCGTGTCGCAGCCGCTTCGCCTCTTTGACATCTGCGCCACGAGCGACGGGGGTGCCGCCCTCGTGATCACGTCGATGGACTACGCCAAGAAGAAGGGCATCAAGAACCCGGTCCGCATCTCGGGCGTGTCGACGATCTCGCCGACCTTCCCGCAGACTGTGATCGACATGCCGGACTTCACGACGGATTCCGCCGCGGGCATCTCCGCCCCCGACCGCAGCTTCCGTGACTCGATCGCTTATGCGGCGTACGAAGAAGCGGGACTTGGGCCGGAGGACATGGACCTCGCAGAGGTCTACGACCTTTCTTCAGCACTTGAGCTCGATTGGTACGAGAACATCGGCCTCTGCAAGCCCGGCGAAGCGGAAGGTTTGCTTCGCGATGGCGCAACGGAGATTGGCGGCCGGATTCCGGTCAACCCATCCGGCGGCCTCGGCTGCTTCGGTGAAGCCGTCCCGGCTCAGGCAATCGCCCAGGTCTGCGAACTCACGTGGCAGCTCCGCGGCAGCGCGGGGGAACGCCAGGTCGAAGGCGCCAAGGCAGGGATCACCGCGAACCAGGGCCTCTTCGGCCATGGCTCTTCGGTGCTCTGCACTCGCTAAGTAAATCGTTTCGCACTCGAATGCGAATTGACTGAATCCAAGACCGCGGGCGGATCGCTCGTGAGGAGAACTAACATGGCTGAGGCCTATATCATCGATGCAGTCCGAACCCCCGTCGGTCGCCGCAATGGCGGCCTGTCGACGGTTCATTCCGCCGACCTCGGAGCCCATGTGCTCAAGGGGCTCGTCGACCGCTCGGGCGTCGACCCGAACGCCGTCGAAGACGTGATCTTCGGTTGCTGCGACACGATCGGCTCCCAAGCGGGCGACATCGCGCGCACGTGCTGGCTCGCCGCCGGCCTGCCCATGCACGTTCCCGGCGTCACGATCGATCGCCAGTGCGGCTCCTCGCAGCAGTCGGTTCACTTCGCGGCCCAGGGTGTCCTCTCCGGAACCGCCGACCTGATCGTCGCCGGTGGCGTGCAGAGCATGAGCCAGATTCCGATCTCCTCGGCCATGACCTGCGCCGTCGAGCTCGGCTTCGACGATCCCTTCTCGGGTTCGACGGGCTGGCAGGAGCGCTTCGGCGACCAGGAAGTGTCGCAGTTTCGCGGTGCTGAAATGATCGCTGAGAAGTGGGACATCTCGCGTGAGGAACTCGACAGTCTCGCCATCAACAGTCACCTGCGCGCGATTGCCGCGACGAACGAAGGCCGCTTCAAGAACGAGATCCTCCCGCTGAACGGCGTCGAGAACGACGAAGGCATGCGCGAGCCGAACCCGGAGAAGATGGCGTCGCTCAACCCGCTCGTTGAAGGTGGCAAGCTGACCGCGGCGCATGCGAGCCAGATCTCGGATGGCGCGACGGCGGTTCTGATCGCTTCGGAACAGGCGGTCAAGGATCACGGCCTCAAGCCCCGCGCTCGCGTCCATCACATCTCGGTCCTCGCTGACGACCCGATCTACATGCTCTCGGCGCCGATCCCGGCGACCAAGCGCGCGCTCGAGAAGGCCGGCATGACGAAGAACGACATCGATGTCGTCGAGATCAATGAAGCGTTTGCTTCGGTCGTCCTCGCCTGGAAGAAGGAGCTCGACTGGGACCTCGACAAGGTGAACGTGAACGGTGGCGCGATGGCGCTCGGCCATCCGATTGGCGCGACCGGCACGCGACTCATGACGACACTGCTGAACGAAATGGAACGCAGTGGCGCACGCTACGGCCTTCAGACCATGTGTGAAGGCGGCGGCCAGGCCAACGTGACGATCCTCGAGCGCCTCTAGTAGAGGGCTCGACTCCGCAGTCTTAAAGGACACCGCTCGTCGGTCGGTCCGAACGAATTGAGGAAATAGAGATGGGTATTTGCGACGGACGAGTCGTAATTGTGACGGGCGCCGGTGGCGGCCTCGGACGTGAGCATGCGCTGGCCTTTGCGGCCGAAGGTGCGAAGGTCGTCGTGAACGACCTCGGCGTTTCGAATCATGGCGAGGGCGGCTCTAAGGGCCCTGCCGAAGACGTCGCGAACGAGATTCGCGCAATGGGCGGTGAAGCCACGGCGAATACCGACAGCGTTTCGGACTTCGCCGCGGGCAAACGCATCGTCGAACAGGCACTCGATACCTTCGGCCGACTCGATGTCGTCGTGAATAACGCGGGCTTCCTGCGCGATCGCATGTTCGTCTCGACCTCCGAAGAGGAATGGGACGCGGTCATCAACGTCCACCTCAAGGGCCATTTCTGCATCAGCAAGCACGCCTGCGAACATTGGCGCGCGCAGTCGAAGGCCGGCGAGACCGTCGACGCCCGGATCATCAACACGAGTTCCGGCGCGGGTCTCCAGGGCAGCGTCGGCCAAGGCACCTACTCCGCCGCGAAGGGGGGCATCGCCTCTCTCACGCTCGTTCAAGCCGCTGAGCTGGGTCGCTACGGCGTGACGTCGAACGCCATCGCCCCCGCCGCGCGAACACGCATGACCGAAGCGATCTTCACCGACATGGAAGCGCCCAAGGACGGCGCCTTCGACGAAGCCCATCCCGGCAATGTCTCGCCCCTCGTCGTCTGGCTCGGCAGTCCCGAGTCCCGGGAAGTCAGCGGTCGTGTCTTCGAAGTCAAGGGCGGCATGATCGGTGTCTCCGACGGATGGCGCGACGGACCGACCTTCGACAAGGGCGCGAAATGGGCCCCGGACGAGATCGGCGCCAAGGTCATCGAGCTGATCGGTGAGGCCCCCGCGCCGCAGAAGGTTCACGGCACCTGATCGCAAGTTTTCGCCCCACCCCGCTGCTGACTCGCGTCAGCACGTGACAGGAATCGTTCGCACATGGATTTTCAGTTCAGCGAAGAGCAAGAAGAACTCGGCGCCATCGCCCGCAGCTTCCTGGCAGACGCCTGCGGCCCGGAGCAGATTCGCTCCGCCATGGAAACGCCGCTCGGCTACGACCCCGAGACGTGGAAACAGATCGGGACCGAACTCGGCTGGTGCTGTGTTCATATCCCCGAGGAGTACGGCGGACTCGGATTGGGTTATGTCGACCTCGTCGTGATCCTTGAGGCAGCGGGCGAATCCGTGTTGTGCGCGCCCTTCTTCTCGACCGTGGCGCTCGGTGCAAACACGATTCTCGAAGTCGGCACGCAAGCCCAGAAGGAAGCCCGCCTCCCGGCCATCGCCGAAGGCACACAGACGGCGACCCTCGCCTTCGCGGAGGCTTCGGGGAATTGGGACGCGGACGGGATCGAAGCGACCGCGACGCCCGATGGAGACGGATTCATTCTTTCGGGGAAGAAGTGCTGGGTCGTCGACGGTCAGTCAGCGGATCTACTCCTCGTCGTTGCACGTGCCCCCGGCACGACCGGCGAGGACGGACTCTCTGTCTTCGCTGTAGAGGGCGATGCAGAAGGCGTGTCCCGAAAGGGCCTCACGACGATGGATCAGACCCGTCGCTTGGCCGAAGTTGAGTTATCGGCGGTACGGGTCGAGGCGGACGCGTGTCTCGGTGAGCCCGGAGCGGCGTGGCCCGGCTTGCGACGCACCCTCGATCTGGCCGCGATTGCACTTGCCGCGGAACAGGTCGGTGGCGCTCAGAAATGCCTCGATATGTCCGTCGCCTACGCCAAGGAACGCGAACAGTTCGGCCGCCCGATCGGCTCCTTCCAGTCGATCAAGCACAAGTGTGCGGACATGATGGTCGCGGTCGAGTCGGCGCGCTCGGCGCTCTACTACGCCGCCTGCATCGCCGACGATGGCTCGGACGACCTCTCGACGAACGCTTCGCTCGCCAAGGCTTGGTGCTCAGAGGCCTACTTTCAGTGCGCCGGGGACAGCATCCAGATTCACGGCGGCGTCGGCTTCACCTGGGAATATGACCCCCACCTCCACTTCAAGCGCGCGCGAGCAAGCGAGAGCTGGCTCGGCGATCCGAGTTTTCACCGCGAGCGAATCGCGCAGTCTCTCGGGCTCTAGCACCCAGCGGCCCCGCCTCACTCGACCAAACTCTCGAACGACAGGACCGAATCCATGCGCGTATTCAAGACGCCCCTCGAACTCAAGGACTGTGTTGGCGAAGACCTCGGCGCGACCGATTGGCTCGCCATCGACCAGGACCGGATCAATACCTTCGCGGATGCGACAGGCGACCATCAATGGATCCATGTCGACGTTGAGAAGGCCAAGGACGGTCCCTTTGGCGCCCCGATTGCCCATGGCTACCTCACGGCCTCGCTCGCAAACCTCTTCCTGCCCCAATTGATGGAAGTGCAAGGCACGTCCATGGGCGTGAACTACGGCTGCGACAAGATTCGCTTCCCCTCCCCCGTCACGGTCGGTTCGAAAATCCGGGGAACCGGTTCGATCACGACGGTCGAGGAGACAAAGGATGGCGGCATTCAGGTCAAGGTGACGATCGTCATCGAGATCGAGGGCAACGATCGCCCCGCCTGCATCATCGAGACGATCAGCCGTTTCTACTCGGCGTAGCGAGACTTCGCGCGCCGAGCATCCGAGGGCAGCCTTATCAGGACAAGAGTTCCTGAACGATCCCCTTCGCGACGTTACCGTCCATCTCGCCCTTGTGCGCCTTCATGAGCGCGCCCATGACCTTGCCCATGTCCTTCTTCTCGGAGGCACCGGTCTCGGCAATCGCGGCTTCGACCCAGGCACGCGTCTGCGCCTCATCCGCGAGCTGCGGCAAGAACTCCTGGATCACAGCGAGCTCCGCCCGCTCGTTCTCCGCCATCTCCGGGCGGCCGCCTTTATCGAAAGCGTCGATGCTCTCCTTGCGCTGCTTCTCGAGCTTGCGCATCAGCGTTTCGCAGACCTCATCGGAGATCGACTCCGAGCCGTCCTTCTTCATCTCGTTCAAGAAGGCGGTTCGCATGGAGCGAAGGGTCGAGAGCCGTGTCTGATCCTTCGCCTTCATGGCATCTTTGATTTGGGCAGTCACATCGTCAACGATCGACATTGTTTGATTCCTCCGAGGCGCGAGGGTAGCGAGGCTCGTCGCGCACGGAATGCCCAAACGAAAGAAGGCGCCTCCCAAGGGAGACGCCTTCTCGTCGTCGTATTCAGCACAAGCCGCCGAAGCGGATCGAACTAGAAGTCGACCGTGACCTGCGCGTAGCCCGATCGCGGAACCTGTGTCGACTGATTCCCCTGAACGTCATTGTATTCTGCGTGCCGCGGGTCGAGTAGATTCTGTCCGACCAGCGCGATCTCCAACCAGTCCGTCGGCTGAATACCGACTCGCAGGTCGAAGCGGAAGTAGGAACCGACGTTGTTGCCGCGAAGGGTCGGTGTGACCGCTCCTAATCCATCCACGTAGTAGAGCGAAGCATCGAACTCGACATGCTCCGTCACGTCGACCACCGACCGAATAACGAACTGATGTCGCGGATGCGTCCGATTGAGCGTCCCGGTACCGAGCGGGCTCGGCGGCGAATGCTCCCGAAGGAACTTCATGATCGAGTACCCTGCCGTGAGCTTCCAG
>Ga0316208_1001421_pt1 | contig 22559 bp, 12 predicted proteins | sample 3monopyrite_MG_FD_204944 | JGI IMG/M metagenome (GOLD analysis project Ga0316208, IMG submission 204944) | Microbial mat bacterial communities from mineral coupon in-situ incubated in ocean water Damariscotta River, Maine, United States -... | ecosystem: Environmental > Aquatic > Marine >... | reverse complement strand
TTCCAGCCTCAGCGATGAATCTGTTTCCGTTCGCATTGTCGCCGCAGAAGCACTCGGGCGTTACGGCAGCGATTCCGATTTGAAACTCGCGCTCCCTGTTCTTCTTAAAGCGGCTGACCTGAACCAAAGTGATGTCTACACCGCAGTCGCTGCACTGAATTCGATTGATTATCTCGATGAAAAAGCAGCATCGATTCGCGATCAAATTGCAAACCTTCCTCTCGAAAATGACGAAACGCTCCCAAGAACAAAATCGTACGTCCCCCGACTTCTCGAAAAAATCCTCGCCGATTTAGATGGCAAAGATTTACCTTAACGATTTTATTGATGCAGCAGATGACCAAAGAGGTTTACTACGTTCCTGCGTGATGACATTTCGCCACCGTAACCGCGCACGCTTTGTAGGAAGGTTGTTTGGAATACGGATCGAACACGGCATCCGTCAATTGATTGACGTGATCATAGTGCATCGGGATGAATAACTGACCGCGTTGGACGGCGTGCGTAAGAAACGCCTGGCAGCGAATCGAGCCTCTTTGCGATGAAACCGTAACCAAATCATTCTGTGAAATGCCGAGTAATTTCGCATCTGCTGGATTGATTTCCGTGAATGCTTTTTCGGGATATAGTTTTCTGAGAACCGCCGAATTTCGCGTTCTGGTTTGAGTGTGCCACTGCGAAGCGGAGCCGCGTCCGGTCATCAGCAAAAATGGAAATTTCTTGCTCATCGGTTCAGATAAGCCTCGCGGTTCTTCAAAAATGAACCTGGCTCTTTTATCCCTGGTAAAGAATTCGTTCTCTTCAAACAGTCGTCTTTGATTGCGGTCATCGTCATAATTGTCAGGGTAGGGCCATTGAATGCCGCCTTGTTTTTCGATCATCGCATAATCTTCAATCCCGGTGATATCACAAGGCTGCGAGGCAGTACATTGTTTGAGAAGTTGAAAGACTGCTTCGGGAGATTTCCATTGCTCGAACATCTTGCTGCATCCCCAGTAGTGAGCCACCAACTTGAAGATATTGAAATCGGAGAGTGCCTCTCCGGGAGCTTTACGAACTTTTTTGACGCGACTGATTCGCCGTTCCGAATTGATTTGGCAGCCCTCTTTCTCCCCCCAGCCGGCAGCAGGCAGAACAAGGTCTGCCATTCTTGTTGTCGCGGTGCTGTGATACATATCCTGAACGACGAGAAAATCGAGTCGCTCCAGAATATCTTTGGCCTGCCCTTGATTGATCCAGGAATGAGCCGGGTTGGTTCCGATGATCCACAATCCTTTAATTTTTCCTTTCAGAATCCCTTCCATGATTTCGTGATACGCCCAACTGTTTTCCCGTGGGATACATTTTTCTTCAATGCCAAGAATACCCGCAATTTTCTCGCGATGCGCAGAGTTCGTAAAACCGTGCCCACCAAGTAAGTTGGTAGTGTTGCTGAATAATCGCGAACCCATCGCATTGCATTGCCCGGTAATCGAATTCGCCCCTGTGCCCGGCTTGCCGATGTTGCCGGTCATCAACGCCATATTGATAATTGCCTGGGCGGTTCGAACCCCCTGATAACTCTGATTCACGCCCATCGTCCACCAGAAAGAAACCCGCTTGCCGGTGTATATTGTTTGTGCCAAATTGATAATCTGCTGCGTTTCCAGACCGGTTTGTTCTGCCACATAGTCAAGTTCGTATTTCTTGACATACTGTTCAAACTGAGAGAAATCGTTTGTATGTTTATCGATAAAATGGCGATCAATCCATTCATTTTCGATTAAAATGCGGGCAATTCCATACAATAACGCCATGTCAGATTTTGGGGTGATCGCTAAATGTTCGCTGGCAGACATCGCCGTTTCGGTCATACGGGGATCGATCACCACGATCTTAGGATCGTGCGGATTTCGCATCACTCGTTCCCACAAAATCGGATGAGCAATACACAAATTACTGCCGATTAAGATAATCGTGTCCGACTCCTCAAAATCCTGATACGTGTAAGGTGGGGCATCAAAACCGAACGCCTCTTTATAAGCAACCACAGCCGTTGCCATGCACTGGCGAGTGTTGCCATCGCCATGCTTCATTCCCATGCCAAATTTAGCGAGCGCCCCGAGAAAGGCCATTTCTTCAATCGGGATTTGTCCGGTACTTAAAAATGCGACAGAATCGTCCCCATGTTTTTGTTGAATTTCTTTGAATCGCGATATGAATTCGCTCATCGCGACGTCCCAATTGACCGGAACCTGGTTGCCCTGTTTATTTTTTAATAACGGCGTTGTAGCGCGGTCCGGGGCATCAAGAACCGTCAGCGATTCCCACCCTTTCGGACAAGCCATTCCGAGGTTGACGGGGTAACTCGTTTTCGGCGACAGGCTAATTGCTTCCCCATTTTGAAGATGCAAATTTAATCCGCAACCGGTGCCACAATATCCACAGACGGCTGTTGTGGTCGCATCCGGTTTTTTTGCGGCAGGAACTTGTCCTAAACCGAATTCGCCCGGTTTTCGCAGCAGTTCACGTGTGAGCGGCCCCTGTTTTTGATGCAGTATTTTCTTGATTGTTTCCGGCAACGGTAATGTTTCAATAAAATGTGTCATGTGCGAACCCCTCCAGGCATACGGGCTGTCGCGACGGCTGCAAAAAAGAGATACCGTTCCAGAAGTTCCCCCACAACCGAGGAAACGAATATCATCGAAACCATAATCACAAGAACGAATTCATTCTGTTGCCCTGAGTGCAATTGACTCAGCACCATTGCAGGTAACACAATTCCTCCCAGAAAACCGCTGGCAAATCGAGGGAATGTAATGTTGGAAAGTGGACCTGCCATCAACCGTGAAGAGCGTTTCATCGGCGTGTTTCTTATTGAGGCGAGGTGTCTGAATATCGAAAGTTCAAAACTGAGTTTCATCGCTGCAATGACGATAATTGCCTGCGTTAACGGTATGCCCTGCTGTTGAATCAACTCGGCTGCGGTGGCCGAATGAGTGAACTGTCCGATCAATAAAATCGAAAGCCACGTGGCTGTTAATCCAAGTAGCGATCCGGTCAGAAAAAAGCGAATCATCGTGTGACCAAAATTCCAGAACTCTCGCTTCGTAAAAACATAAAGCATGACCGAACAAAAAATACCAGCCGCTCCGGAAAGCATCACCCCCCAGCTAAAGATCGGAATAACCGCCTGATAACCGCGAGGCAACCACGCAAAATCACTCGGCAACCAGCAGAGTAGCGCAAATAACATCGCGAGTTTTGCGAACAGGCCAAACGCCAGAATTTCTCGGCTCAGCCACGAATGTCGCAGTCCAATAAAGGCGCGAAAAGCATACAACGGCCTGCCCAGGTGCATCGTGCTGGAAACCAACGCTAATAAACCAAACAGTAACGCACTGCTTGCCTGGATCGGGCGAAATTCTGCCAGTAGTGATTCACTTAATGTAGAGTTCAAAAAATGCCCGACGACAAACGCACCGACTGAAAGCTGTGTCAGCACCAGCATAATAATCAACGGCCAATGCGGATGCTGAGGGCTGACGCTGTAATAATCAGCCGGGAGCATGTTTCGAGGAAAGACTTTTTTCGTTTTGTAGCTTGTCGTCGGAAATGTTAAATGCGGCTCCGGTGCAGCGGGCAGAAAAGGATCCGCTTCCGTATCTTCAATCACGCGATCTACATCGACAATTTTAATCGCAATCGCTTCATGTGGACACGATTGCACACACGCTGGGGCTTCCCCAACTGCCAGCCGGTCGCTGCACATATCACATTTGCGGACAATGCCCCGCGAAGATTGATACTTCGGCACATCATAAGGACAAGCCAGCGTGCAATACTGACACCCGAAGCATTGATCATCCAGATGAATCACAATTCCCGTTTGCGGATTTTTTTCATAAGCATCCACCGGGCAGGCGGACATACAAGCTGGTTCTACACAATGATGACAAGCCGTGGTCACGTGCTGCATGACCGGCTGATGAGTTGTCCCACCGATAAGTAGCCCGACATCTCGCCACGTTTCCTCATCATCCAATCCGTTCATCGTATGACAAGCGACCACGCAAGCCTTGCAGCCGGAACAGCGATCCAGATCGACCTCAAAAGCATACTGCTGCCCCACGCCCGGCGATGAAGCCGGTAGCAATTTTGAGTAATACTTTGCCTGTGCAGGAATTTCACATTCATCCACAACTTGCGAAAAATCTTCCACCGCGCTGAGTTGCTGTTGTTCCTGCAGCAATAAATCAATCAAACCACCTCCATGATTGAAGGTTGTTTCAATCGTCGAGACAGCAAGCGATATTTCTGAATCAGTTTCTGTTTGAGTGGAACTCATAGGAGAATATATTCGTAGGGTGTGCAGTGCACACCAAATGTGCCTTTCGTGTTTTATTTCATCTTTGCCATTATCGTGAATATTACCCATTGGATTTGGTACGCACAGCGTACCCTACAGAAGCGGGAGCACTTCCAGCAATTGGTCCTGTTTTTCCGAAGAATCCGAAGCATGATCCGCACAACTGGTGGCGAGTTTGCAACTCATTTCTGTTGCCAGTTGTTTGTCTAATACTTTTGTGGGGGGAAGTTTCAAAAAGACCTGATTACCTTCAACTTTCGCCTCGAATGTTTGAATTTTATATTCTTCCCCCTGCATCGATTCTCCCGTTTCAAGAGAGAAGTTTTTCTTGTGCATTGGACAGGATATTTTTGGCGTTCCCTGTTGATCGCCAATGATCGCGCGAGAAAGAACGAACGCTTTTTTATGCGGGCACATATTTTGAGTGGCGAACCATTGCCCGCGTGATGAAAAGTTGAAGACCGCGATTTGTACGTTGCCGTATTTGATCGTCGCTCCGCCATCGAGCGGGAAATCGGAAGTCATTCCGACTTGAATCCACTCAAACTCTTCTTTTTCCTGTTGGTCCCCGTAGCTGCGCCCATCGAGCATGCGGAAGTTTTCCAGATCGACAAATTCGCTTTGCCAGTTTGCGGGACGAGTTTGATTTCGCTCAGAAACAAACTCAATCGTCGGTTCAGTTTGTTCGGTATTCATAAACTGATGGAAGAATTTTCGTTTTTCCGGATCATTCACCACTGCTGCCCATTCACATTGGTAAGTATCAACCAGATGCTGCATGCGTTGTTCGAGTTCATCACAAATCCCAAGCTTGTCTTCAACAACCACTTCACGAAGATGTTCAATCCCTCCTTCCAGTTTCTCCAGCCAGACGGAAGTTCGCATCAATTTATCTGCCGTCGAAATGTAGTACATCAAAAAGCGGTCAATGAATTTTATCGCGGTTTCTTCATCCAAATCGGCTGCAAGCAAGTCTGCGTGACGAGGTTTCGTGCCGCCGTTTCCACAGACGTAAAGGTTGTACCCTTTTTCGGTCGCAATCAAACCAAAATCTTTTGATTGAGCTTCCGCACATTCTCGGGTACAGCCAGAAACAGCCGATTTCAATTTGTGGGGTGAGCGAATTCCCTTGTATCGATTTTCAATTTGAATCGCAAAACTGACCGAATTCTGCACACCGAATCGGCACCAACTCGAACCGACACAACTTTTCACCGTCCGCAACGCCTTCCCGTAAGCATGACCACTTTCAAAACCGGCTTTTACCAGACGCTCCCAAATTTCAGGAAGTTGATAAGCTTCTGCACCGAATAAATCGACACGCTGCCCGCCCGTAATTTTCGTGTAGAGTCCGTAATCCCTGGCGATTTCTCCAATCACGATCAATTTATCAGGAGTAATTTCTCCCCCGGGAATGCGAGGCACCACCGAATATGAACCACCCCGCTGGATGTTCCCCAGGAATCGATCATTCGTATCCTGTAATGTTATATGCTCGTCATCGAGGACATTTTCATTCCAGAGACTGGCCAGAATCGAAGAAATTGTCGGCTTGCAAAGTTCACACCCATTCCCTTTACCATGTTTTTCCAGCACTTCGTAAAATGATTTAAGCCCTTTTGTTTTGATGATCGCGAACAACTCAGTTCGTGAATAGGCGAAGTGTTCGCAAAGATGATTCGTTACTGCAACGCCCGCTTTTTTCATTTCCAGATTGAACAGGTCCGTCACCATCGGCAAGCAGCCTCCACAACCTGCGCCTGCTTTCGTACATTTTTTGACCGCTGCAACCGAATCAAGTTTCTGGTCTGAAATCGCATCGCAAATCGCCCCTTTGGTCACATTATTACAGGAACAAATCTGAGTACTATTGGGCATCGTTTCGAGATCGCCAAGCGGTGCGCCTCCCGGTTTACCGAGAATCAATTCATGTGGAGCACAAGGCAACGGCGTATCTCCTTGCGCCATAATCGAAAGCATCCCGTAATCGGAAGCGTCACCAACAAGCATCCCTCCCAAAAGTTTTTTGCCGTCTTTACTGAAGATCAGTTTTTTATAGATGCCCCCAATCGGATCATTAAATGCAATCGCCTGGCTCTGCTTCGAATCAAGTTCAAAATCGCCAAAACTGGCGACATCAATTCCCATCAACTTCAATTTCGCAGACAAATCTGTCCCCTGAAACAGCATATCGCCACCGGTTAAATTTGCTGCCAGCGTTTCCGCCATTTCGTAACCGGGAGCAACCAACCCGTAAACCGTTCCGCCATGCAACGCCGCTTCCCCGATGCAGAAAATATCGGGATCACTCGTTTGCAAATGATCATTCACAATCACGCCGCCGCGAGGATGCACTTCCAAATTCGATTCGCGTGCCAATTCATCACGAGGACGTATCCCGGCTGAAACGACAATCATATCGATATCAAGAGTTTCGGTCTTCGAAAACTGAATTCCGGTCACCGATCCATTTCCCAGAATCGATTCGGTGTTTTTATCCAAATGAACTTTCGTGCCCAGAGCTTCAATTTTTGAAACAAGAATTCGTGAACCCTCTTTATCAATCTGGCGGGGCATCAACTGTGGATTTCGCTCGACCACATGCGTTTCCAGTCCCAAATCCATCACCGCTTTTGCTGCTTCCAACCCAAGCAAACCTCCCCCCAGCACAGCCGCTTTTTTGATTTTACTGCCATATTTGATGATCCGTTTGAGGTCTTCAATTGTGCGATAAACAAAAACACCAATCTTATCGATTCCCGGAACAGGCGGCACAAACGGATAAGAACCGGTTGCGATCACCACCTTATCGTACTCGATTTTCACCCCTTTGTTAGAACTGACCAATCGTTTCTTGCGATCAATTTCCGATGCCCGATCACCAATATGCAGTTCAATTCCCTGTTCCGCATACCATTCCATGCGAGCCAGCATTAGTTTTTCTGCATCACGATGCGCAAAGAAAGATGTCAAACCAACACGGTCATACGCAGCCCGCGGCTCTTCACAAAAAGTGACAATCCGGTACCGTTTCTTGCGATCAAATTCGATCAGCTTCTCACAAAAACGAAGCCCGACCATCCCGTTGCCGATCACGACAATCGTTTCGATTTGATTACCAGATCCACTCATAAGAATCACCTTTTTATCCACTATTGACGAGGATCAAACTGTTGACGGCAATCAAGCCTGTCAGGCACAGCCTGACCTACTTCTCCCTAACGCCTAATACCTACTAACTAACGCCTATTAACTCGGCGAAAGAATGGTGCTTTGTTTTCCGAGTGTGACTTCAATTTCCTCAGCCGCAGCGGCTTCTTCGTGAGAGCTGAACTTGACACTCAGAGCAAGAAAGGCACAGAGAGTGACAATTGAACCAAGAATAAAAAATGCAGTTGGCCAGGAAACGGCTGACGACTTAAAAAGAAAGCCAGCTGCGACCGCCCCTGCATTTCCACCTGCACCAACAATTCCAGAAACTGAACCGATCGCTTTTTTATTGATGAATGGCACAACCGAAAACGTCGCTCCTTCAGACATCTGCACAAACAGACTGAACAGAACCAGTGAGGGAATCGCAAGCGTCAGTACATCCATCTGAGCAAACAGCATCAGGAAGATCCCCTCGAAGAACAGCGTGACAAACAACCATTTAACTCGCCCAGACAACCCCCAGATTCCTCCAAAGCGATCTCCGAAATATCCTCCCAAAGTACGACCGCAAATATTCATCAACCCGAAAAGACTCGCAATCAACCCGGCGTATCCAACCGCCTGGATCGTCTCCATGCTTTTGAATTCATCAAAGTAATCCAGAAAATAGAGGGCAGCGACATTGTTAATGGTCAACTCAATTCCAAAACAGGAACCGTAGATCAGAAACAGTGTCCAGACGCGGTAGTCTTTACACGCATCCAGGAAACATCCCTGCTTCTGCTTGCGAGTCGGCATCTTGCCTTGTGCCTTCAAATCGGCAAAGTTCCCTTCCGGGGTATCTTGTGTCAGAAAGTAGTAGGCCACTCCCGTTAATGCACAAACGAAACCTGCAATAAACATTGCTGCACGCCAGCCAATCGCTTCAGAAAAACCGAACACTCCCACAAACATCGAAAGCACCAAAGGCATGATTAACTGAGTAACGCCACCCCCTAAGTTCCCCCAACCTGCAGAAGTTGCATTGGCAGTCCCCACACAATTGGGAGCAAACATCACTGATGTGTGATACTGCGTAATCACAAACGCAGCACCAATTCCACCAATCGCAATTCGAAACAGAAGGAACGTCGTGAAATCGTGTGCAAATCCGATACACATCACCGGAATCGAACCGATCAAAAGCAGCCAGGTGTAACTCAATCGCGGTCCAATTCGATCACACAACCAGCCAATAAACAGTCGAGCCAAAACCGTAATCGAGACCGAACCAATAATGCACCAGCCAATCTGATCCTTCGTCAGAGACATTTCGTTCTGCACAATTTTCATCAACGGTGCGATGCCAAACCACGCAAAAAAGCAAAGAAAAAACGCAAACCAGCTCATGTGAAAAGCCCGCATTTGCGGCGTACTCAAACTAAATAAATCAATCCGTGTTGCCTTGCCTTGTTCTCTCATCATTCTTTCATTTCAATTTTGAGACCGAAGAATCGTTCATTGAATCGGCGCATATTTTCCACGCAAAAAAACTCACCAGAATTCTGTCCAAGCAACAAAACAGAAAGATCAGATCAATACGTTAAAATCCGATCCTGAGCTTCAGTAGGTTTCACAATGCAGCGAAAACAACAAAACCATTCCTTCGATAAATATAAATCTACCAAGTGAGAGCGACCTGTCGTTGGTAGGAAAGCATCTAAACAAGGCAATACGCAAGCGGCGTGCCAGAGCGACAGTTGTTTTAGGAATAGTTGCAACCCATATAATAACAGGTAGTTACGACCCGTTAACACATAATGATGTGTATTGGCTCTGCTAGAGACGCATAGAATTTAGGCAGGCTTGCTCTATTTCATCATCACAATTTATCAGGTTCTTATCAATAAAATGCTGCGCAAAAGTGGCAGAATTTATTTACCACGAAGAAGAAAGAAGTGAACCGCCGAGTGAACCACCGAGACGCAGAGAACACTGAGGCAAAACAAAAAGAAGTGAAAAGTATAGAAAAAGAGTTTCGCGTCTTTGCGAGAGTTTTCTTCTCCGTGATCTCTGGGACTCTGTGGTTAATTTTCTTCTTGTTTGGTTCCGGCTACGCCGGGTTAGGTTCTTATCAATAAAATGCTGCGCAAAAGTGGCAGGATTTTTATGATGAATCGTAGGTTAGGCTTTCCAGCCTGAGACGAATTACACTGATCTTTCAATGAATAAAACAGCAATCACTGGTCAATCAAAGAGTCAATCTCATGGAGGTCACATTTGTCAGGCTGGAAAGCCTAACCTACTTTTCCCTAACGCCTATTCCCTTGTTTGGTTCCGGCTATGCCGGGTTAGATATCTTAGCGGGTCCAATTTGTACTTTTTGAGTCAAGTTTTTGTGTCAAATTAATAAAACAGGGTAGCTCATCCGCTTTGAGCGGTTGGATTGCATAGCAACAAGAGGTACGCGCCATCTGGTTTCCTTTTACATGGGACGTTTCAATGATATTGAACGCACAGGACGCAAGCATCTTGTGCCTGAGGGTACCCAACCACTGAAGTGATCGGGCTACCCTGTTGAGTTTGGTACAAAGTATGGAAAATTGATTGAGTGATAATTGTAAAATTATAACCTTGGCTTGGGGGGTTTAATCGGCGCTCGTGACGGAACAACGCCTTTTGCATTGATTTTGCGTGAATAAACTTTGTCACCGCAAGTTACGTAAAGGGTATCGAGATTGGAGCCGCCAAAGACCACATTTGATAGCCAGGCATTTTGAGGCTTTGATATAATTAAATGACAACGCCCCGGTTGGTCGAAAACTTGTAGCCCCAGCCGCGTTGTCAGATACGTGCGACCTTCGGTATCCACTGTTGCTCCATCAGCCCCCGAATCTCGCTTTTCATCGGTAAGATGTACGTGGCCGTAAGCCTGCTTGTAGGCTAGAGTGCCGTCTTTTTGTATCTGAAACGAATACGTAAACCGTCCTCGCGTATCAGAAACTAACAGGAGAGTTTGATCGGGAGATGTGATAATACCATTAGGAAACTCGATCCCTTCATCAACCAGTTTACTTTCTCCGGTCGCTGTAAACTGAAACACTTTTTTATTTGTGGGATCGGTGTAATAACCGGTTCCGTTATGTAACATCACCAAGTCGTTTGAAGGAGCATTGGAAAGAATAGTTTCTTCATTACCTGCTTCATCGTAACGTACAATTTTCTTTCGACCGTTTTGACAGGCATATAGCTTGCCATCAGGGCCGAACATCAATCCGTTGACGCCGGGACTGTCTTCAACAAACACAGACACGTTGCCATCCAGATTTACTTTGTGGATCTTTCCATTGGGGATGTCCGTGAAGAACACCTCACCTTTAGAATTCACGGCTGGACCTTCGGTAAATTGATGCCCTTGACTGACCAGCTTCCAGTCTTCACCTGGGATTATCAAATTGGTTCTGCGTTTTGGTGGTGTGCCTGCCTTGATTGGTTGCGGATAATCCCGCCATAGCCATTTGAGAGCATCGGGCATGATGGCTGTTGATTGTTTCGCGTTGTGTCCCCCTTTACCCCAGACGTGATGCACATCGTAGCCTGAATATTCAAGAGCGGAAAGCATCGAAAGATTGGCGTTCCACCAGCTACCGCCGAAGATATTGAGATCGTTGCTGCCGTCCTGTAAAAAGATGCGGAGTGGCTTGTTCTCGGTCTTTCGGATCAACGTAGGATATTCGTTTCCACCTCGCAGTCCCACATATGTTCCAACAGTTGAAAGGACTCTGCGAAACGCATCGGGACGTTCCCAGGCTGCTGTAAACGCGCAGATGGCTCCCGAACTTGAACCTGCGAGCGCTCGATCATTCGGGTCGGAACTCAAGTTATATTTCTTGCCAACTTCCGGCAGGATTTCTTCCAGAAGAAACCGGGCATAGCGATCGCCGAGCGCGTCGTATTCGAAACTGCGGTTGTATCGCGCGACGGCATCTTTGTGGGCAGCAGGGACAACGCCGGGACTGATGAAAATCCCTACCGTTACGGGCATCTGTTTTTTGTGAATCAGGTTGTCCATCACGGTCGGCAGTTTCCAACCTTTGGCCCGCCCCAACCCATCTTGGACGATAAGCTGACAGGCAGGTTTGTTGGAATTGTATTGAGCGGGGACGTAAATCCAATAGTTGCGAATCGTCCCCGGAAAGATTTTACTACTCCATTCAAATGGTCCTTTGACTTCTCCCTGAGGAACGCCTTGCTGGGGCAATGAATCAGGGTGAACTTCATATTTTTCTTCCACAGGCTTTTGAGCAATTGCCTGTTGTCCAAAACTCGCAACTAAAATAATCGCCGCCAGCAACCAACAGGTATCAAGCAACTGTATTTTATCAAGCAACTGTAATTTACAGCAAGGCAATCTCGTCATTGAAATCTCCACCGAAGGGGTGTTATTGATCTATTATACTCTGCGCGGTTACAAATGAGCGTTTAACGGCAAGCCGAAGGCGACTGCGTAAACAGGTATGCTTGGCTCAATGGTATCAAATTCTACAACAACCTGCTATTTAACAAATGCTCAATTCTTGACCTTGCGGTATAGATCCCTTATCGCGACCAAGTTGTACTTTTTGAGTCAAGTTTTTGTGTCAAATTAATAAAACAGGGTAGCCCATCCGCTTTTAGCGGTTGGGTTGCGTAGCAACAAGTGGCTCGCGCCATCTGGTTTCCTTTTACATGGGACGTTTCAGTGATATTGAACGCACAGGACGCAAGCATCTTGTGCTTGAGGACACCCAACCACTGAAGTGGTCTGGCTACCCTGTTTGGCATAGTCGCCTTCGGCTTGCCGTTAAACAAATTCGGTTTCAAAGAGATGACAATTATTGTTTGAGCGATGCTTACGAAAAAAGGCGAACCGTTTTGGAACGGTTCGCCTGGTAAGCAATTCAATCGTATTGCTGATAAAAGATTTACATGTCTCGCATTCTTGTGAGGAAGCTGGTAGCGACTTCATTCAAAGTGACCGATTCTTTTGCCAATCCTTCGGAGGCGGTCAGGATATCGCTTGAAGCGTGACCACTTTCATCTGCTGCGGAGGAAACTTTGGTGATGTTTTGTGTTACCTCTGCGGTTCCTGCGGCTGCTTCTGCCACATTGCGAGAAATTTCGTTGGTGGCAGCGGTCTGTTCTTCAACCGCACTGGCGATGGTGGTGGAGATTTCGTTAATGCGCCCAATGCTTTCGCCGATTGATTCAATCGCAGTAGAGGCACCGCCGGTCGCCGACTGGATCGCACCAATTTTCTGGCTGATCTCTTCGGTCGCTTTTGCTGTTTGACGAGCCAATTCTTTCACTTCGTTTGCAACAACAGCAAACCCTTTACCTGCTTCGCCGGCTCGGGCTGCTTCGATCGTTGCATTGAGTGCCAGCAGGTTGGTTTGCTGGGCAATTGAAGTAATTACTTTAATGACCTGCCCAATTTCTTCACTGGAAACGCTCAGTTCTTTAATCGTTTCGTTCGTCGTATCTGCTTCCTGAACCGCTTGAGCAGTCATCTGCGAACAATCCTGAACATTGCGGGCAATTTCTGCAATGGAGGCACTCAATTCTTCTGCAGAAGAAGCGACAGTCTGTACATTCTTAGTGGCTTCTTCACTCGCAGCAGCAACCAACTGAGATTGCTTGGAAGTTTCATCTGCCAGCCCGGTCATGCTTTGGGCACTGGCCTGCATTTCGGTCGCCGAAGAGGTTACCACTTCGATGACCCCTTTGACGTCTCGTTCAAAATCGTTTGCCATTGTTACCTGTTCGGTAACGACTGACCAAGTTGCCATTGGGCCAATGTAGTTACCATCTTTATCCATCACTGCGGAAACAAGCAGGCTTAAATGTTGGTCTCCCAACACAATTTTTGTGGAATGAGGCAGATTGCTGGGATCAGCGAGCAACTTGCGTTGCACCTCTGGTGCTTTGTGGAACATGTCGATCTTCTTGCCGATCATTTCATCCACGGGAATCGGCAGGAGGTGCTGGATCGATTTAAGCGTGTTGATCGAAGCTGGATTCATATAGATCAATTCCAAATCACGGTTGGTCATCATGACGTTAATCGGAATATTATCCATCATATTCTGAATGCGAGCCACTTCATTTTCAATGCGAAGCTGTTCGGTAATGACAGACCAGGTCACCATGGGTCCGACATACTTGCCTTGATCGTCACGAACGGCGGTGACAAGCAGATCGAGCGTTTCCGGTCCAACACCAATTTGCGCTTTACGTGGCAGGTTACTGGGATCAGCCAGCAATGCTCGTTGGTGAGCGGGATTCTGATGAAAGATATCAATATTTGTTCCGACCAGTTGATCGACTGGAACAGGAAGGTATTGACTGAGTGTGCGTAATTTATCTTCGGAGGCCTTGTTAAGGTAAGTAATTTTCAAGTCGAGATCGGTCATCATTACGTTAATCGGAATATCTTCCAACATCGAAAAGTAGATCGATCCTGCGTTTGTTTCCAATGCCGTTGCCGGTTGAACTGAGTCTGTGGCCATGTCTTGTGTCTCCTGTGTGGCGTCTAAGTTCGCCGGGGTTTGAGGGGTAAAGTCGTCCGTATCTGATTTATTTACTGAAGGAGGATGAAAGTCGGTATTTTCTGAAAGGGAAGCTTCAGTCACATTTTGTGCCACCCCCACTTCAACTTCTTCCATCTCTTCCTGATTGAATTTTTCTTCATAGAGTAACTCTGAATTTTCTGCGATCATCTCATCGTCAAAGTCTTCAGCGGCCTGGATTGGCGGCCCCGCTGATTGCGAATCTTTTGATGAAAGTGCTTCAGAGGCTCCTTCAATCATGATCGCAGAGATTACTTGGATTGCTTCGTTCCAGGCATCAAAAAGTTCTTCATTCCAGGCATCCCCGGCAATCTTTTCCAACGCAATCAATAACGATTCTTGCACGATGGGATAATGCACACTCGAAACCTGATAGTCCAGGTGACGTACTCCAAGTTCTTTCAGGAAGGAACTGAGCTTCTCGGGTTGTTCAAGTGATTTCACAATCACGATCAGCGATTGAATGAGTTTACGCTGTTGTTCTTCCGCATCCACATTTTCGAATAACAGTTGCACATCGGGGTAGTTTTCGAACATCGTTTCGTAAAAAGTCTTGGCCAGTAAATCGGCCTGGGGCGCTACGAGATCAAATGATGATCGTAGTAATGGAACATTCAATGACACGAAACTGCCCCTTTTTATAAACTTCTCAGGATCGAAATGATAAAACTTGTCAACTTGTAAGTAATGAAATTTTACGAGGCAGGAAGCCCCAAAACCGTCGCGACATCAAGAATGATAAACAGGCGACCTTCCTGGCGAACGACGCCGGTGGTTACTTTCAACCAATGGGCATCCAATGTGCGAGGAACAGGTAAAATGCTTTCTTTGGAAACATCAAATACATCGCCCACTTCATCGACCAATAAACTGAATGACTCTCCACGAAACCGCAGAACAACATTCATGCTCGATTTTTCTTCCTCCAGCGGAGGCAGCCCGAGACTCATTCGTAAATCGACTGCGGTAACAATTTGACCTCGCAGGTTAAGGAGACCTGCAATTTCCGGTTTTGATCGAGGTGTGCGGGCAATCTCCTGTGTGTTGAGTACTTCCTGAACGGCACTCACGGGTACCCCCAGAAGTTGTCCATCGACCCAAAAGGAAACGTATTGTTCTGCTTTTTGACTGGTCGCGATCATGCGGAGACCCCCTGATTCCATTCTCTCTGGTTGCACAAGCTTTGAATTTCACGCGACAGGGCAGAAATATCCAGTTTTTCCAGTAACACATTGCAACCCGATTCATCTGCTCGTTGCTGAATGGGTGGCGTCAATCGAGAGCAAAGCCCGATCACTGGAATTCCACTTGTTTGTTTTTGACTATGAACCCACTGTGTCAAATCTTCTGCATCGTCATCGAAATCAACAATAATAGCATCGAATTTGCTGTCGTTTTCCAACAGGCTCAATGCGTCTGAGGCAATTTCAACATCTTGTGTTTGAAACTTTTCGGCCCGTAACGATGTGGTGAGCATTTGCCTGAAGAAGTTGGAAGTGTTGACAATGAGCACTCGTAAGTGAGATGTTCCTTTGTTCTGGAACCATTCAGGATCGGTCTGTTCAACATAGTGTTGTGTGTCGATCACTTCGGTTGCTTTTCCGTCAATCACGGCTGTTCCAAGTACCCCCGGCCTGTTGGATTGCACCTGAATGGTCAGATGTTCTTCAACAACATCGTTGATGCCATCCACCATCAGCCCCATCGATTTTTGCCCATCGGAAAAAACAATAACCGGCTGCGGAGCAGTTTGAGAACTGTCAAAGCTTCCAGAGATCGACTGCAACGACAGCAGACAATCGCGGTATTGAATGATCGGTCCGTTACTGCTCTGTTCGATCTTATCTCGCGAGAATTCTTCTAATCGTGAAACCAGAGCCAGCGGGACAGCCATCATTGTTTCGTTTCCGGCATCGAACACCAACAGGCTCGTATTTTCTTGAGCATTCTTTTTTTCATCCTCAGTATGAGCATCTCGATTTACACTTGTTGCACTCAAAGCGCTGAAGTCTGATGCAATTCCGGTGACATCAAGAATCATAATTACTCGCCCATCACCAAGAATGGTTGTTCCCTGATAAATTGCGATATCCTTCATCAGCAGACCAACCGGCTTAACGACGATTTCTTCAGTATCAAATACTTCATCCACAACAAGCCCAAACTGTTCTTCGCCAACTTGCACAACAACAATGTTGACATCAGAATCTTTCTCTTCACTGGAAGGTTCAATCTGCAACACATCCGTCAGCTCAACAAGCGGTAGCAAACGGTCTCGCAAACGGAAAACTTGCTTGTCGTGAATTCGTTCGATACGAGAGCGTTGATCCGCAGCCAGTCGTACCAGTTCAACAACTCCCAATTGTGGAATAGCAAACGATTGGTCACCCGCTTTGACAACGAGTGCTGAAATAATCGCCAGCGTCAACGGAATTTTAATGCGAACGGTTGTTCCCTGACCCTCCTTGGAAAGCAAATCGACGGTACCGCCGATCCGTTCAATTTCGGTTCGCACAACATCCATTCCCACACCACGCCCGGAAACGGAACTCACTTTTTCAGCGGTGGAAAGCCCCGGATGGAAGATGAATTGATGAATATCGTAATCACTCAAGTTAGCAGCATCGGCCTCGCTGACCAAGCCATTGGTCAGCGCTTTATTCAGAACACGCTCGGCGTTAATTCCTGCCCCGTCATCTTCAATGCAAATGATAACGTGACCACCTTCATGGTAAGCATCAAGATGAATGGTTCCTTTTTCAGTTTTCCCGGCAGCGAGCCGCTCGGCAGTTGTTTCAACTCCGTGATCGGCTGAGTTACGCACCATGTGCGTGAGCGGATCTTTGATCGCATCCAGCACCGTGCGGTCCAGTTCGGTATCTGCACCGTCCATTTCCAGTTCGATTTGCTTTTCGGTAATGCGAGCCAAATCGCGAACAAGCCTTGGGAGCTTGCTCCAGGCGTTTCCGATCGGTTGCATTCGGGTTTTCATCACGCCTTCCTGCAAGTCAGAAGTAACGCGATCCAGATGAGTAATCGGGGCAGAATATCTCGATTCTTCATCGTCACGGGAAAGTTGTATCAATTGATTTCGGGCAAGAACAAGCTCGCCAACCAGATTCATCAAACGATCCAGCACGTTCACGTTCACACGAATTGATAAATCTGCTACGGTCTTTTTTTTGCTCGGCTGGGCATCGGCTTCCACAGGAGCAGTTTTTTTAGCCACGGCTTTTTCTGCTTGCTTTTCACCGGCTGGAGCAGCGTTCGGCGATTGAGCTTCTTCCTTTTCCTGCTTTTCCTGCTTTTCCAGTTTTTCGCGATGCCGAGCAGCCGCCTCGTTGATTGCTTTGTCAAGCTCATCAAAATCAACGTCGCCTGAATCGGTCATTAAGGTGGCAGTATCAATTCCCGCTTCTGTTGTTTTTTGAGTTCCCGCTTGAGCAGTTGCTTGAGCTTCCTGTTGACTGGCGTTTCCTGTAAACTGGCTTGCATCTTTGCCTTCTGCCACCTGTTCCAAATTTCTGATCAACTCTTGATGGTCAACGTTCGGTTCTTCTCCATTTGCTTCCAGACCCTGCATCAACTCTTTGATGCCGTCAATCCCTTCGAGTACAAGCGAAATACCATCGGTAGTTCGCTCAATAGAACGATCCCGCATTTTACCCAACACATTTTCGGTCGCATGAGAAACCGAACCAATGCGAGTCAGCCCGATAAACCCACAAGTTCCCTTGATTGTATGAATCGTGCGAAACACACTCGCTAATAGATCATCATTCTCCGTATCCTTTTCAAAGGCAACGATGTCGGAATCGAGCTGATTGAGATTTTCCCAGCTCTCTTCGAGAAATCCCTGAAGAATATCGTCTTCCATGCGTCCTGCGGCTTTATTCTAGAGTCCGAAGAAGAATTTCCGAGTCGTCCTTAACTCGCATAATCCGGCAAAAAAGAGCAGCTCCCAGCGACGGGCAGGCCACACTGTTTCGTTCTATCGTCACAATCGGTGCAGATAATCTAGCACTGTTTCCTCTGTTTAGTCGAGTTTTATCGAATTTGAGGGTTATCACTGAATATTTTCCCCTATTTTTATTTGAAGAAGCCTCTATTAAGCTCATACCAAGACAGGGAGGAATGCCTACTTTACGTAAAGCTCTTATCAGTAAAATGCTGTGTGAAAGTGGCAGGATTTTATTGATGAATCGTAGGTTAGGCTTTCCAGCCTGAGACGTATTACACTGATTTTTTCAATGAATAAAACAGCAATCACTGGTCAATCAGAGAGTAAATCTCATGGAGACCACATTCGTCAGGCTGGAAAGCCTAACCTACTTTTCCCTAACGCCTATCCCCCTGTTTGCATCCGGCTACGCCGGGTTAGGGATCACTCGAAAAATTACTGTCCTCTCTTCAATCTCTCGTTTAGATCGTCTGTTTATCTCAGGGATGACCCAGACGCAAAACGTCTGAGCCATCCCCGTGGTGAAATGAGACAGTAATTATTCGAGCAATACTAAGTCACAAAAAAACAGAGCCTGATGAAGGATCAGACTCTGCTTTTTATTATTGTTGCTTCAAACGATGTTTTTAACGTTGTCTTGTGTTATTGTTTGAATTTGACCGAGCTTGTCGGTTGTTTCCTCTGTTTCCTCCGGCATAGTAAATGGCAGGGTCATCGATAATGAATTCGGTTGACCATGTTTTCCCATCATCCATATTCACTGCATTGAAGAACAGCGTGGTAAAAGTTTTGGCCCGATACCCGTAAGGATATTGCGAACTCAAGTGATCTGCTTTGGTTAAGTCATCAACACCAGGGCTGGCGTAATAATGAACGGCTCCATCAGGAGTGAATGACATTCCCAGGGTCCACCAGCCAGGCTGATTGATGGTTGGTCCCGGAATAACATTTCCGTTCTTATCGCCACGGATGACAATCATTGCAGAATCTTTATCGTACTTTGCATCTGTTTTACTGTGGAACTGAATAAACATTCCCGGCCAGTACGGCTCGACTTTTTCGACCATTGCGGTGCGGAACAGACCACCAAACAATCCACCACGCCTGCTTTTGCGACCACCTTTGGCACGTGGATCGGTAATCGGAAGCTCTTTTTCTTCCATGATCGTTGTTCTAAGATCGGCACGGAAACCAAAGTGTGTGCCGGAGCGGTTTTCCCACTTATCCCAATCAGGAACATAAATTCTTGCCACGCAACTTGGCTTCCAGGAAACAGGAATATGCCGTGTTGCCAACAGCAGGTCATCCTGTTGCTGCTTATAAGTAAGGCGACCAGGAATTCCCGTATTTTTTGATTTAACAGCCAGAGAAAATTGAGAACCTTCAATCCCGCCAGCAGGTGTTTTCACCAGAACAACTGAATCGGGAACGCCACGCTTGGGACCTTCCCGCCATTTTTTGTTGTTGGAAAAACCAACTGGAGAACGTAGTTTTTCATCCTGCTCACGGCTGCTTTTGGGATGATTGTAATAGAATTTGAAATTCCCAGATTCAAAATCATCACTCTGGGAACTCATTTTGGCACCAGTGCCCGGCACAAGTTGCGCCTCAACTTGACCATTCCCGCAAAATGCAATCGCAGCCACCAGAGCTGCCCCTTTTAACGTTTTGATTATCATTTCTTATTTCCCCCTCCCTGAGGATGAGCCCAAGGCTCGCCGTGTTAACGGTATTTACTATCAGTTAGTTGCTCATAATTGATCTGTAATTATTACAACAAAGTTTTACGTAGACCCACCTTATAAAGGTCTTTCGTGATCCCGTATCAATTGTATCGGTTTTTCCAATTTGTCTGATCAGAAAAAAACGACATTTCTAACCGGTTTTCAACTGAGGGCCAAAACGATACAGTAGAGCAAATAATCGATACTCTATTTCTCACAACAGGAAATACCCCACTCTTATGCGAAACAGTCTTATGCAAAACAGTATTCTCCAGATAGTTTTTCATTTCATGATTCTGCTTTCCATGATCCTGCTGGGCAACTACAGCCAGGCCAATTCGGTTCTCGCAGATGGCCCCAAAGATAATCTGTCCGATCAGGTTCGACAGGTTCCTCCTGTTGGAATTGAACTTTCTGAAACAGACAAACAAGAATTACTTGCCGGGCAGAAGAAGCTTTATGCACAAATCGAAACACTGAAAAAAAGTAAGGATGCACGAATTCGGTCTCTCATTCCCGATGTCGAAATTTTCGCCCGGGCAATTCGGGACGGCGTCGCCCACCGTGAACTGTTTACCAAACGGGATCTCACCACAGCAAAAAATGTGCTGACTGAAGGACTCAAACGGGCAGAGGCACTTCTTCAGGGAAATGCCCCCTGGACAAAACAAACCGGGCTTGTCGTCCGCGGTTACCGTTCACAAATTGATCACACCGTCCAACCGTACGGCTTGGAAATCCCGGTCAATTATTCGTTTAATGGGAAAGAGGAATACCGTCTCGATTTATGGTTCCACGGCAGAGGCGAACGATCTACCGAATCACTTTTTATTGCCCAGCGAATGAATCGCAAAGGACGTTTTCAACCACGCAACACGATCGTACTTCATCCGTATGGACGGTACAGCAACGCATTCAAATTCGCGGGCGAAATTGATGTCCTCGAAGCTCTCGAACATGCAAAACAGTTTTACCGGGTCGATGAAGACCGCGTCAGTGTGCGTGGTTTTTCGATGGGAGGAGCCGGCTGCTGGCAGATGGCGGTCCATTATCCAGACCTGTTCTTCGCCGCCAACCCCGGTGCAGGTTTTTCAGAAACGCCCGAATTCCTGAAGTTCTTCCAGAAGGAAACATTGGCTCCCACCTGGTACGAGAAAAAACTTTGGCACATGTATGACTGCACGGATAACGCAGCCAATCTGTTTCAACTTCCAACAATCGCCTACAGCGGCGAGCTAGATATCCAAAAACAGGCGGCGGACATCATGGAAGCTGCACTCAAAAAAGAGAATCTGCGATTAACACACATTATAGGACCCGGCACCAAGCACGCGATCCATCCAGATTCCGCCAAAATTATCGCTGCAAAGATGGAAAACCTCGCCAAGCGGGGGCGAGTTTCTGTGCCGAAAGAAATCCGCTTCGTTACCTATACGCTTAAATACAACCGCATGCACTGGTTAACCGTGACGCAATTACAGGAACATTGGGCACAATCTCGCATCGCTGCCCGTTTGCTGCCCGCTGAAAATACAATCGAGATTGATGCCCGTAATGTTCGCGGAATAAAACTCAATTTCAAAGCAGGAGAATCCCCCTTTGCACTGGATCGTCCTGTCTCTCTGGTGATGCACGCTACAAAGGCTTCAAAGGTTTCCGATGGCAAACAGATTCTGGTTGCCTTGCGACCGGAAACAGATCGTTCCTGGAGTTGCGAACTGCATCGGAAAGGCAATCAATGGCAACTTGGTCCTTCTCCCGCAAATGGCCTGCAAAAAAAACATAACCTGCAAGGTCCGATTGACGATGCGATGATGAGTTCGTTTCTAATCGTCAAGCCGACAGGAAAAGCCTGGAATGAAAAGTTGGGTCAATGGTCTGTTTCTGAACAGAATCATTTCATCCAGGAATGGCGGCGTCAATTCCGTGGCGATGCGCAGGTTGTTAACGATACCGAATTAACGGCTGAGCAGATTGCGAACAATCACCTGATCTTTTTCGGCGATCCGGCCAGCAATTCCGCATTGGCTAAAATCATCAATCAACTCCCGTTGAAATGGAATCAACAGGAGTTAATTGTCGCTGGCAAAAAATACGATGCGGCTCATCATGCACCGATAATGATTTACCCCAACCCGGCGAATCCTTCCAAATATATCGTCCTCAACAGCGGCTTCACTTACCGGGAATTCGCTTACTTGAATAACGCCAGGCAAGTTCCCAAACTTCCTGACTGGGCCGTGATCGATTTACACAAACAACCCGATTCCCTCTGGCCCGGCAAAGTCGTCGATGCAAACTTCTTCAACGAACAATGGCAATACAAAAAATAAAAGGAATACAATGAATCTTAAAGAAAAAACAGCCGTCATCACAGGAGGCGGTTCTGGAATCGGAGCCGCGATTGCAACCGAGTTGGCCCGACAAGGGGCATTGGTTGTGGTAGCTGGTCGGAATCTGAAAAAGCTCGAAGCGGTCTGCGAGCAATATCCCGATCAGATTTTCGCCATCGCTGCGAATGTCGGAAACCGGGACGAAGCAACCAACTTAATCAAACAGGCAAACGAAAAGTTGGGCCATATCGATATTCTCATTAATAGCGCAGGGACCAATGTCCCAAATCGAATGATGCACAACCTCGACCCAGCCGACTGGGATAAAATGATGCAGGTCAACGCAACGGGCGCGTTCAATTGTATTCGAGAAACGCTGCCTCAAATGCGAGACCGCCGCGATGGGTTGATCATCAACATCTCCTCCATCTCTGGACTTCGAGCCGCTGCTTT
>Ga0316208_1001420_pt1 | contig 22562 bp, 18 predicted proteins | sample 3monopyrite_MG_FD_204944 | JGI IMG/M metagenome (GOLD analysis project Ga0316208, IMG submission 204944) | Microbial mat bacterial communities from mineral coupon in-situ incubated in ocean water Damariscotta River, Maine, United States -... | ecosystem: Environmental > Aquatic > Marine >... | reverse complement strand
CATGTGCACTAAAAATCACCGTGGTATCATCAGGAATTTCGTGTAACTCTTCAACAAAGATTGCGCCTTTATTGCGTAATTCATCAACCACAAACTTGTTATGCACCACTTCATGTTTTACATAAATCGGTGCACCAAATATTTCTATCGCACGTTCAACAATATCAATTGCGCGATCAACCCCCGCACAAAAGCCTCGTGGGTTAGCGAGTGTTACTTGAATTTTGTTATTAAGATTTGACATATTGTAAGCCTAAATGTTCATTTCTATAAACAACCGGTCATTGCGAAGGAACAACGTGACTGCGGCAATCTCATGGTCAAGGAAAATTTTCGGGAGATTGCTTCGCCATTAAGAACATGGCTCGCAATGACAAGGGTATTATTGTTGTACGGGTTTAATATCAACAATTTCAACACTAAAAACCACTTCATGCCCTGCTAAAGGGTGATTAAAGTCGACTTTAACTTCATCGTCTTTAATTTCCATAATGGCGCCCGGAATTTCATCACCAGAAGGTGTACTAAAACCGATAATCATACCTTCTTCTATTTTTAAATCATCAGAAAAATCTGTACGCGGTAAGCTGTGGATACTTTCTTCATCGGGAAAACCAAAAGTATCCCGGGGCTCAATAGACAGGCTTTGTTTATCACCGGTTTTAAGACCATATAAAACCATCTCTAAACCTTCAATTAAAGTACCATCCCCCATCTTAAAGGTCATGGGCTCGCCATCAACAGAGGCGTCAGCTATGGTGCCGTCTTCTAATGCCAGGGTAAAGTGCATTGTCACTTCACAGCCAGCACCAATTGTTAAAACTTCTACATCACCCATTTTTTATAAATCCTATTCTAATTTTTTAAAGTTCCCTCCCCTTTAAGGGGAGGGCTACGACTGCAAGGACCCAGGAGGTAGAGCAACGCAGGAGCAGTTGCCATCCCCCTAACCCCCTCCCTAAGGGAGGGGGGATTTTATTTCTCTGATTGACTACTTCTACGTTCTTCTTTGTATTCACGAATGCTTTCAATAACGATCATGACAACACCGACGACTATAGCTGAGTCTGCAATATTAAATGCTGGCCAGTACCATTGTTCATAATATACCTGGATAAAATCGACAACATAACCTAACCAGATTCTATCGATAACATTTCCAACCGCGCCGCCTAAAATAAGTGCTAATGCAATTGCTTGCCACTTTTCATGTTGCTGCAGACGTTTAATCCAGACAAAAATAACAACACTGACAACCACAGCCACGATGGAAAAAAACCAACGCTGCCAACCTGCTTGATCGGCTAAAAAACTAAACGCCGCACCGGTGTTATGCATTAAGGTCCAGTTAAACATGGGCATCACTGCAATTGGCTGATACATTTCCAGCGAATGACTGGCAATATATTTTGTCAGTTGATCAACGACAACAACGGCGACGGCCAACCATATCCATTTTAACATTTAAAAATTTTCCTTTTTATAGCATTTTAAATACAGCAATGACGTCTTTCAGTTAGTCACTATGCGTGTAAACGCGCTTCACCTTCTCCATCAACGTTCTCAACACAGCGCCCACAGAGTTCCGGATGCTTTTTATTTTTGCCAACATCTTCACGATGATGCCAGCACCGCGAGCATTTCTCATGTTCTGATGCTGATACCGCAACCCATATTTCATCATCCATTGAGAGCTTGTAATGTTTTGCTTCAGCGGGTGGTTCACCAGCAAGATAAATTTTGGCATCGGATGTAATAAAGACAAAACGTAATTCATCTTCTAATGTCGCTAAAACATCCATAATTTCACGGCCACAATACACCTCAACATCAGCCGCTAAGCCTGAACCAATTTCACCTGCAACACGTAATGCTTCGAGTTCTTTATTTACACTTTCACGCACTTCAGTAATTTTCTTCCAATAGACAATCGCTTCGTCAGCTGCTTTGTTGTCGCTATACATCGCGGGCATGTCATACCAACGATTTAGTAAAACAGCGTCATTACGTTCACCCGGCATGTGTGCCCAAAGTTCATCGGCAGTAAAACTACAGATAGGTGCTAACCAGCGCACCATAGCTTCCATAATATGATAGATGGCGGTTTGACATGAACGACGTGCAATACTATTTTCTTGTGTAGTGTATTGCCTGTCTTTAATAATATCTAAATAGAAGCTGCCCATCTCACCGGCACAGAAATTATGCAGCTGTTGGTATATCTGATGGAATTCATAAGTCCCATAAGTGGTAACAATTTTATCTTGTAAACGTTTTGTCGTTTCAACCGCCCACTTATCAAGTGATAACATTTCATCACTTGCTAACATATCTTTAGCAGGATCAAAGCCGTCTAAATTTGATAACAGAAAACGCATGGTATTACGAATACGACGATACGCATCTGCAGCACGTTTAAAGTTTTCATCAGATACCGTCATTTCACCACTGTAATCCGTTGAGGCAATCCATAAACGTAAAATATCAGCACCTAAATTATTGACAATTTTTCGTGGCGCTACCACATTCCTTTGAGATTTGGACATTTTTTGTCCTTTAGCATCAACGGTAAAACCATGTGTTAATACGGACTTGTAGGGTGCTTGACCATACATCGCAATGGATGTTTTCAGAGAAGACTGGAACCAGCCACGGTGTTGATCTGAACCTTCTAAATATAAATCAGCCGCGGGATATTCAGTTAAACCTTCGCGTTCATTTAAAACAACATTATGTGATACACCAGAGTCAAACCACACATCCAGAATGTCCTGTGCTTTTTCATAATCAGCAGCGTCCTGACCAAGGTAAGTTTCTATCTCTGTTTCAAACCATACATTGACACCTTTCTCTTCAATCTCAGCTGCAACTTTTTCTAATAGTGTATCCGTATCAGGGTGTAACTTACCTGTTTTTTTATTCACAAATAATGGAATCGGTACGCCCCAGCTACGTTGACGTGAGATACACCAGTCAGGACTGTTCTCAACCATACCAATAATGCGTGCTTCACCCCAGCCCGGCATCCACTTGGTTTCTTTAATCGCAGCAAGACAATCTTTGCGCAAATTATTTTGATCCATACTGATAAACCACTGTGGCGTGGCACGGAAAATAATCGGACTTTTGTGACGCCAGCAATGAGGATAACTATGTTGAATTTTTTCTTCGTGCACCAACTTGCCTTTTGCTTTTAAGACATCCAGCACACTGTCGTTGGCTTTGAAAACATGTTGCCCTTCAAATAAGGGCGTGCCTTCTAAAAACTTACCGTTGGTATCGACAGGGTTATCGACTTTCAAATGATATTTTTGACCGACAACATAATCTTCCTGACCATGCCCCGGCGCGGTATGTACTGCACCGGTACCGGCATCTAATGTCACATGTTCGCCAAGAATAATGGGCACTTCACGTTCATAAAAAGGATGCTGTACTTTTAAGTCTTCAAGATCAGAGCCTTTACAATATGCAACCACACGATAATTTTCTACATCATATTTCGCCATTACATCACTTAATAAATCTTGCGCAATAATCAAACGCTCAGGTACATGCGCAGCCACACCATCACACTGTACGATGGCATATTCAAATTCTGGATTCACCGCAACCGCCTGATTAGCCGGCAACGTCCAGGGTGTTGTTGTCCAGATAACGATTGAAATTGGCCCGGAACCTTCTGCGCCCTCAACAGTACTACAACGTGCCATTAACGCGGTTTCATTTAAAATTTCAAAGCGCACATCAATAGCCGGAGACGTTTTGTCTTCGTACTCAACTTCAGCTTCAGCGAGTGACGAACCGCAATCGACACACCAGTGCACAGGTTTAGAACCTTTGTGTAAATGCCCCTTTTTAATAATCTGGCCCAGCGAACGTACGATGCCCGCTTCAAATTTGTAGTCCATTGTGAGATAAGGGTTTTCCCACTCAGCCAAAATACCTAAACGTTTAAAATCTTCACGCTGACCATCAACTTGTTTCGCAGCGTACTTTCGACATTCATCACGAAATTCACTCGCAGATATTTTAACGCCAGCCTTACCTTTCTTTTTCTCAACCATAAGTTCGATCGGTAAACCATGACAGTCCCAGCCCGGAATATAAGGCGCATCAAAACCACTTAAAGTCTTTGATTTAATAATAATATCTTTTAAAACTTTATTAACCGCGTGACCAATATGAATATCACCGTTTGCATAGGGAGGCCCATCATGCAGAATAAATGCAGGACGATTTTCTTCCTTACAAAGGCGACGAATTTTTCCGTATAAATCCATCTCGTACCAGTCTTTTAAAAAGCCGGGTTCACGTTGCGCGAGATTTCCTTTCATCGGAAAACTTGTTTTTGGTAAATTTAATGTATCTTTATAGTCAGCCACGATTAATTTCTTTAAGTTTTTAGTTAAAAATCATTATTAAACTGTCATTGTGCTTAATGAACCGCTACGCGCTTCGTCAGCATTACCCTAACCTGTTCCACACGTTCTGGCATCACTTAATGAACCGCTACACGGTTCGTCAGTATTACCCTAACCTGTTCCACACGTTCTGGCATCGAAGTCACAAAGTGACTATGGCAATCTCGTGATCCAGTGTTCTTTTTCTGGAGATTGCCGCGTCAGAATTGAAAAATATTTTTTCAATTCTTTCTCGCAATGACGCGATATTTTTATGCAGCAAAATATGCCTGCGCCTGCTCAACATCCCATTGTATTTTTTCTTTTAATTCATCCAGTGAATTAAATTTTTCTTCATCACGGAGTTTCTTTAAAAAACTCACCTGAATATGTCGTCCATAAATATTCTGATCGAAATCTAATAAAAAAACTTCGAGCAGCGCTTTTGTTTCGTTTACGGTTGGTCTTGTGCCAACACTTGCTACACCTTGCAAAGGTTCATCATCTAAACCAAACACTTCTACAACAAAAATACCCTGTATCGCTGAAGCTTGTCGGTGTAGATGTATATTCGCCGTGGGAAAGCCTAACTCTCGACCCAGCTTTTCACCATGAGCAACACGACCACTCATACGATATCGCCGGCCAAGTAATTTTTCTGCCTCCGACATATCGCCTTTTTCTAAGGCCTTGCGAATGCGGGTACTGCTTACCCGTTCAGCATCAATTTCAAAGGTGTGCATACTCACAACCTGAAAGCCATACTGTTTTCCCGCATTAACAAGCATTTCAAAATTGCCCGCGCGATTCATACCAAAACGAAAATCATCACCAACAACCAGGTATTTTACACCTAACTTCTCAACGAGTACCTGTTCTATAAAATCTTCTGCCGTTAATTTTGCAAGTTTATCGTTGAATGATAAACAGCAAACGCGATCAACAGAATAGCGTTGCAGTGCCAACATTTTTTCACGAAAACGTGTCAGGCGCGCCGGCACTTTATCGGGCATAAAATATTCCATTGGCTGTGGCTCAAATGTAATTAGCGTTGTCGGTAAACAAAGTTCAGCGGCTTTTTCTGCCAGCTGACCTAATACCGCCTGATGCCCCAGGTGTACGCCATCAAAATTGCCAATGGTTGCGACACAGCCGTGATGCTTAGGACGAATATTCTGTAGGCCGCGAATCAGTTCCATAAGTCTTTTTCAAATAGCAAAAGGAGCGAAAGTATATCAAAAACAATGGGATAACTTAATCTTACTTTTAAGCCTGTCGCGGTCGCAACAAGGTCTTAAAGCGCACACCCACAACCCACAAAATGACAAAATAGCTCACCACCCCGAGAGCAATAATCCAAGCTAACTCAATTATACGCTCAGTTGCCGTGGCTTCTATCCAAAAAGTGAGTTCACCTGACGCAGTTGAGACCCCCCATCCCATTATCCCTGCGGCTAAAATGGTTTGTGTAAGCAGCCTTAACCACCCTTTTTCTGGGGAGTAGATACCCGTCTTTTTTAAACCCAAATAAAGTAAGCCAGCATTTAAAAAAGCTGAAAGCGTAGTCGCCAAAGCCAGGCCCGCGTGAGGTGCAGGCCAGTTAAGTTTTAACATCGGTACAACAAAAGCAATATTCATCACCATGTTGGCGACCATTGCGATTAAACCGACTTTAACCGGTGTTTTTGTGTCTTGTCGGGAAAAATAGCCGGGAGCGAGTACCTTTACCAGGATAAAGCCCAGCAAGCCACCGCTGTAAACCAGCAAGCTTATAGCGGCCATCTCCACATCCAAAGGCTTAAAATCACCGTAAAGAAATAGCGTGCTCAATATCGGGCCGGCTAAAACGGCCAATGCCACCGCTGCCGGTAAAGCAATGACCAGCACCAAACGCAGAGCCCAATCAATCATATGAGAAAAGGCTGCGGGATCACCAGAAGCGTGCTTTTGCGATAGATTTGGCAATATTACCGTAGCCAATGCAATACCAAAGATCCCTAAGGGCAGCTCAACCATACGATCAGACAAGTACAGCCACGTCACACTGCCGCTCACAAGAAAAGAGGCGATAACCGTATCCAGCAGCAAGTTAATCTGCATCACAGAAGAGCCAAAAATCCCCGGTAGCATCAATTTTAAAATTTTACGTACACCACTATTTTTCCAACCCCAGCGTGGCCAGCGCAATAAACCCAGTTTCAAAATAAAGGGAATTTGAAAGGCAAGTTGTGCCGCACCGGCAATAAACACGCCCCACGCCAGAGCCATAATTGGCACATCCATGAGTGGCGCAAGCCAAATAGCCGCGACAATAAGGCTTATGTTCAACAAAACAGGCGTAAAAGCAGGAACAGCAAAACGGCCATAACTATTTAGTATTCCAGCCGATAATGCCGTTAACGACATAAATAAGATGTACGGAAAGGTGATGCGCAGCATATCAGTCGTCAAATCAAACTTTTCAGTTTGGTCGATAAAGCCGGGAGCAAAAATCATCACTAAAACCGGCGTGGCGATAGCACCAATGACTGACATAATAAATAAAATGCCCGCAAGCGTCCCCAATGTATGACGAACTAATTCAGATACCGCTTCATCCCCTTCTTCGGTTTTTACTTCAGTTAACACAGGAATAAAAGCTTGAGAAAAGGCACCTTCTGCGAATAACCGACGTAAAAAATTAGGGATTTTAAAAGCCACCAAAAATGCATCGGTACCCGCATCCGCCCCAAAATAGCGGGTAAAAACCATATCGCGCGCTAATCCAAAGACGCGCGAAAGCATAGTCATGCTACTTACAACGGCGGTTGATTTAAATAATCCCATTAAATTTCTGTATTTTTGACTCTAAATGGCAAAAAAAGCTTGGTAAGCTACTGTTTTTACTTGATTTGTTAGCAGGATAACACGCTAAATCGTTCAACCCAATAGAATTTAAATTACTCGTAATTAAGTCATATTGGCATTGACAAACCGGGGCGAAATCGCCAAAATACGCGGCTTTCCAGTATCAGATTTGAGTCAGGAGACTTACTTTGGCTAATACAGCGCAATCAAAAAAACGTGCCCGTCAGGCGGAAACTCATCGTCAACGCAATGCAGGCTACCGTGCAATGTTCCGTACTTCTCTTAAGAAAGTATTGGCTGCTATTTCTGCTGGCAATAAAGATGAAGCAACAACAGCGTACAAAGCTGCCGTTTCTGTTATCGATAAAACCAGCAATAAAGGCTTAATCCACAAGAACAAAGCTGCACGTTATAAAAGCCGTTTGAACACCCGTGTTCACGCAATGTAATTAAATACTTTTAATAGTACGCATAAAAAAAGCCGCTTTATAATGAAGCGGCTTTTTTATTTCTGTAGGCGCTTACAGTTAAACTATGACCAGATTATCCCGGTGCATTAATTCTGCATCATCAACATAACCTAAAACAGACTCAATCTCACGACTCGCCTTACCCGTGATTTTTTCTATCTCGCTTGAACCATAGTTAACCAAACCCCGCGCAATTTCTTCTCCATCGGCAGACATACAGCTCACTATTTCACCACGACTAAAATGACCTTTCACCGCACTCACACCGACTGCTAATAAACTGCTGCCAGAATCACGCAGCATTTTAACAGCACCATTATCTAAAATAAGTTGACCTTTAATTTGCAAATGACCCGCTAACCACTGTTTACGTGCTGTTATTGGGCTTTCTTCTGCATAAAGCAAAGTACCATGTTCTTCACCGGCAAATATTTTTTCTATTATATTTTCTTCATTCCCGGCAGCAATTAATGTCGATGTACCAGAGCGTGCTGCGAGTTTTGCGGCACTCACTTTCGTCGCCATACCGCCACGACCAAATGTTCCTGCACCACCTTCAGCCATTGCTGCTAATGAATTGTCATTTGCGGAAGCTTCAGAAATGAGCTTTGCATCGCTATGTTCACGAGGGTTACGATCGAATAAACCATTTTGATCAGTAAGAATTAATAAATAATCAGCTTCAATTAAATTAGCAGCAAGTGCTGCCAGCGTATCATTATCACCAAAACGAATTTCATCGGTAACGACTGTATCGTTTTCATTAATAATTGGAACGACACCAAGCTCAAGTAAACTACGTATTGTAGTACGGGCATTCAAATAACGCTGACGATTTGATAAATCGTCATGCGTTAAAAGTATTTGTGCTGTATGTAAATCATATTTTTGAAATTCAGACTCATAAGACTGAATTAAGCCCATTTGTCCGACCGCAGCGGCAGCCTGTAATTCATGTAAAGACTCAGGCCGTTTTGTTAAACCTAAGCGACACATTCCTTCGGCAACCGCCCCTGAAGAAACTAAAACAACTTCGATACCGCCCTTACGTAAATCAGATATTTGTTCAACCCAGGTAGCAATACCCGCCATATTTAAACCGGCACCCTCGTTTGTTAACAAGGCACTACCAATTTTTATGACACAGCGTTTTGTTTTTTTTATGTGTTGTCGTTTATTCATGATTGATTATTTTATTCTCTGTCATTACACTTAATGAACCGCTGCGCGTTTCGTCAGTATTACCCTAACCTGCTCCGCAGTTTCTGGCATCGCGGGAATAAAATGACAGTAGTTTTTATTATTCTACTTTTAATCTTCTTTTACTTCCTCTGCGTTTTTATCTTCAGCTAATGCCAATTCTTTTTGCTCTTCAACATAATCCATTATTTTAAAACATAAATCCTGTGTCCCTTGTTTACTGATAGCGGAAAGCTTAAAGACCTTCCCTTTCCAATCTAAACGTTTAATCAAATCAGCACAAGTTTGTTCGCGCTCATCTTCCGGCAACAAATCAATTTTATTAATCACCAACCAGCGTTCATATTCTGCAAGCTCCGGGCTAAAGCGCAGCATTTCTTTTTCGATGACGCGAACCGCATCATAGGGATCATCACTTTCATCCGGTGGTGCAATATCAACAAGGTGCAAGAGTAAACGTGTGCGTGAAACATGTTTTAAAAACTGTATACCTAAACCCGCACCTTCGGCCGCACCTTCAATAATCCCAGGAATATCAGCCATAACAAAACTACGGCTAACATCGACACTCACTACACCCAGGTTTGGATGCAATGTAGTAAAAGGATAATTCGCCACCTTAGGACGAGCACCCGAAACAGAACTGATTAAAGTCGATTTGCCGGCATTCGGTAACCCTAACAAACCGACATCGGCAAGCACCTTCATCTCCAGTTTTAAAGTGCGCGCTTCACCCGGTGTACCCGGCTTGGCCTGACGTGGTGCGCGATTAGTACTGCTTTTATAGCGTACGTTGCCAATACCATGAAAACCACCTTGTGCAACACAGAGCACTTGATCGACTTCGGTTACATCGCCAATGAGCTCTTCGGTTTCTTCATCATAAACACTGGTGCCAAGCGGCACTTTAATATAAAGATCATCACCACCCCGTCCGGTCATTCGACGGCGACCACCTGAGCCGCCATTTTCTGCTTTGTATTGACGAGAATAACGAAAATCAACGAGTGTATTTAAATTCACATCACCAATTAAAAAGACACTACCGCCATCGCCGCCATCGCCGCCATCAGGTCCACCGAGTTCAATATATTTTTCGCGACGAAAACTAACAATGCCGTTACCGCCCTTGCCTGCTTCTACTTTTATTGTTGCTTCATCTACGAACTTCATTTTATATACCAGCTAATTGTCAGACTAAAGTCTGACCTACAGTGATTCTATGTACTTAAGGATATTTCACGGATAACGAGGAGTTAGAGAACAAGGCAAAGCACGACGAAAAAGCGCAGCTTACATTAGTAAGTGAGCATTTTAAGGAGGGCTTTAACGCCGTTATCTAGCTCCTCGTTATTCGTGAAGCTAAAACAAAAAACCCCGACCTAGTTTGCTAGGACGGGGTATTTATTTGCGAGTTTGTTTTACTGATTATTCAGCTGGAACAATACTCACAAAAGAACGCATCTTCGGTCCTTTCTTTTGGAAAAGTACCACACCGTCTGCTTTTGCAAACAGTGTATCGTCTTTACCAATACCCACGTTCTTACCAGGATGAACCTTAGTACCACGTTGACGGATTAAAATGTTACCTGCTAATACGCTTTCGCCACCGAAACGTTTAACACCAAGGCGTTTGGATACGGAATCGCGTCCGTTATTAGTACTACCACCTGCTTTCTTATGAGCCATTGTATTACCTCAATATTTCTTGATTTAATTCTTGCTTGAAATTAGGCTGCCGAGATGCCAGTAATTTCGATTTCTGTAAAGGACTGACGGTGTCCTTGTGTCGTGCGAGAATGCTTACGGCGACGGAATTTGATGATACGGATTTTCTTACCACGACCAACACTTTTTACCTTCGCAGTGACTTTACCACCAGCAACGTAAGGCGCACCCACTTTAATGTCGTCACCATTAGCAACCATTAAAACTTTGTCGATTTCCAGCGAAGCACCTTCTTCAAGACCCAGTTTCTCTACTTTAAGATACTGGCCTTCAGTAACTCGATATTGTTTACCACCGGTTTCAATTACCGCGTACATGTCTTTCTCCAAACTCTAATGATATTTGCTTGAACTCAGACGCGAAAATCAACTTACCGGCGCCTAAATCTCTGAATCTTTTGCTACATTTGAAAACAATAAATGTCATCAAATACAGGGACGCGAATTTTAGCCGTTCCCCCTGCCTGGGTCAAAGGATATTTGCTTATATTTCACCTATTTTACTGCAAATTCCCCCATTTCTGTCATTTAAGCCCTCCCAGCTTGACAGCACCCCATACGCCCCCTAGCATGCACGCTGTTTAATATTTTCCACAAAACTCATGACTATTTCGACGATCGACGACATCAATACGCTCATTGCGGACGATATGGGCAAGCTCAATGCTTGTATCAAGACTCGCCTGCATTCAGAGGTCGCACTGATTAACCAGATAGGTGGGCATATTATTAATAGTGGCGGCAAACGCCTACGCCCCATTATCCACTTATTAAGCGCCAGAGCCCTCGCCTACAAGGGTTCACAACATGTTGATTTATCAGCCGTTATTGAATTTATTCATACCGCGACCTTGCTGCATGATGATGTTGTTGATAACTCCGATTTACGCCGTGGCGAAGACACCGCCAATGCCTTATGGGGGAACGCGGTCAGCGTTTTAGTGGGTGATTTCCTCTATTCGCGCGCTTTTGAAATGATGGTCGAAATCGATCGTATGTCAATTATGGCTATTCTCTCAAAAGCGACCAACACTATTGCCGAAGGCGAAGTACTGCAATTATTGAATTGCCACGATCCCGATACCAGCGAAGAACGTTATCTCGAAGTCATTCACAGCAAAACCGCTAAATTATTTGAAGCCGCATCCGAACTTGCTGCCGTTATTTGTGATCGTCCCGACGATGAGCAGCAGGCTATGGCCAAATATGGCATGCATCTCGGTTGTGCCTTCCAATTGATAGATGATGTGCTCGATTACACCTCCTCCGCAGAAGAGATGGGGAAAAACCTTGGGGATGATCTCGCTGAAGGTAAACCCACCCTACCGCTTATTTATACCATGCAAAATGGCAACGAAGAGCAGTCAAAAATGGTGCGTGAAGCCATTGAAACAGGTGGTTTGGACAAAATTGAACAAATTCATGAGGCAATTCATCAATCCGGCGCTATCGAATACACCTCAGAATGTGCCAAAAATGAAGCGGAACTTGCCATTGCTTCACTGGCCTTTATGCCAGAGTCGCATTATAAGGAAGCGCTCATTTTCCTGGCTAATTTCTCAGTGAACCGTAATCATTAGTTAACTCTTCACTTTATTAAAAATAAAACGACAACAACTTTTAGTAAAGAGTCTCATCAGCAACCAGTACATCAATTAGTAACACTTTAGCTGAAGATATAAAAACACCGTATGTTTTACATAACTGGGCACTAACAATGTCTTTATAGGGTGTAGATACCACAAGATGATCTGTATCAAGATCATTCATAGCATGTAAAAGAGGAAAATACGGGCGATGGCACCAGTTATAACCTATATGTTGTTTGTTAAGTTTGACCACATCAACACCCTTTTGCATTTCATAATTAGCAGATATCTGCGTTCCCTCACTATCGCAAATATAATAACGAAGAACACCCAACCGGGTTAGAGCACTAATCAGAGATTTTTTTATTCCAGCCCCCTCAACAGTGGCTGCTCTTAAATATTGGCATAATTCTAAAACCTTCTCTGAAACGAGTTTATTTTCTTTTGCTAAAAATGTTATTCGTTGTTTTTTTCTTGCAAGATACGATTTTTTTAATTCAGATACCTGTTCGTAATAAATATCACTTTTATCCGGTTTAGCAACAGCCGTATTAAAAAGCCATCCCTGTGCATAGTCTGCACCGCAATCAATAGCAAAATGTAGTTCCTCTTCAGTTTCAACTCCTTCAAAAATTATTTTACTACCCGAGCGGTTAGAAAAATCTGCAAGAGTAAGGGCAACATTCGCCGCCACCCCACCTTTACATGCAGCCTTAAATAATTTCATATCAATTTTAATAAACTCGGGTTCGACTTCAATAATTCGATCAATTTGAGAATAACCTGCGCCAAAATCATCTATGGCTACACGTATTCCCGCCTGATGATATTCCTGCGTTAAACGTTTTATATTTTCTAAATTTCCATTCTGCTCAGTAATCTCTATTACAATTTGCCCCGGATTAATACCGGCTTGCTCTATCATTCTGATAGTCGGGCTGATCTGGTTCACTTCTAAAAGGTCAATCCATCCAGGAGAAATATTAAGCGTAAGAAATTCAAAATCATTATATTGAGAAAACCGGGTAATCGCTCGGTTTCTCAAATATCGATCTATCAATATTTTCTCATTAGTGGGTATTACTGAATCAACAAATAATGCACCTGCAGAAACAATATCGCCATTTTGATTTCTTGTCCGGGCCAGTGCTTCATGACCGGCTACTTTTCCTGATGAAACCTCGATAATCGGCTGGTAAAAAGGGAAATAATTATCAGAGCAATCAACACTTTCTTTGGTTTGTAGTGCCCCGTCATGCAAGACATTACCTTTACGATTATTAACTACTTTCACTTTTTTCCTTAGTTATTTTAATCAGAGTTTAACGTTTAAATTTAATCTAATAAGTTATAACGCACGCCATCATATGAAAAAACATGTGCTAAAAATCATAAAACTTTATAGTGAAACATTTTTTTTAAAATACTGATCATATTGCAAATACAGATCATTTAATGCATCTGATGCAGTATCAAAAAATACTGAGGGAGAAACGGAAGGAACATCTTTGATTATTTCATCATTTATACATCTAAGCAGACTTTCCACTTTTTGCTGCTGATTATCATGTGGTGAAATTTCACTCCATAATAATTGGGTATTGCTTTCAATTTTTTGACATAAATAATTTAACCTGATTCTGGATATACTGTCACAGCACTTAGCAGTAGCAACCCCCATCCCGATTGCGCGGGCCTGACCAATAAACTCACCAGCAGCTAATAACTCCCGCCAAAGTAAATGCAGTGAATGATTTCCCTGTGTTTTTAATAATAAAAGCTCATGTTCCTGCGCCATATCTTCTATAAGATAAAGTATATTTTTAATTAAGGTATTATGTTGTCTTAGATTATCTTCCGTTACAATATTTTGAAAATTAGCCGATAACTTAAGCCAATGTTCTTCTATACCCACCCATCTGGAATTCGCTTTCATCCACGGATCAACAACGACTATTTCAGAAATATCCTTATTCACCTGAGCGCCTAACACTTTAATCTCCTTTAATAATCCGGTGCCGCCACTCAAATATCCGCTTGTCATACCCCTGTGCTGTTGCACATGCGATAAAAAAACCCGCAAACGGTGCAACCATATTAGTCCAATCCTTTGTCGCTCTATGCGCTGTTTTTTCCTTTGTTGGCTACTAAGTATTATTGCAAATACAACTATCAATAAAGCACTAATAAATACTGCAATAGAAAAAAGATCATCCAACATTATAGATCGTCCTCTTTTTGACTTAAACGATATAAATGGTCGGCTATAACAGACGATTGTGTAGCCATATCGCTATTTTCACCGGCAACTCTGGCAACTTCCTCTATTTTCTCAGCAATCTCATGTGCAGCTTCATTCTGTTGCTTTGATGCTTCCGAAACTTCACTAATCATAGAAGAGACGGATTCAGTATTCTTAACGATTTTATTCAGAAGTTGTTCCGCATCATTTGCTTTAACAACTGTTTGCTCTGCACGGGTAACAACATTGTCCATGCTATCTTTAACCGCATTCATCTGAAGCTGGACTTCATTTATATTTGTCGTTATTTCTTTGGCTGAATTATGGCTCCGACTGGCGAGCGCGCGTACTTCATCAGCTACAACCGCAAAGCCACGACCATACTCGCCTGCACGCGCAGCTTCAATTGCAGCATTAAGCGCTAATAAATTAGTTTGCTCTGCGATACTGGTAATAATGTCAGACATTGAAGAAACCTTTATGGTTAGTTCGTCCAGACTACTGAGTAGTTGATATGTTCTATCTGTATAGTTGGCAACTTCTTCCATATTAGTGCGAACATCTTTCATTGTTGCGGCACCATCTTGCCCCTGTTGAAAACTTTCAGTTGCAGATTTATGTGCGCTTGTAATACGCTCCGACATTTCATTAATACTGTAACTAATTTCATTTACTGCGGCAGCGATAGTATCTGTCGACAATGATTGTTGTTGTATATTTGAGGCAAGATTTTTTGCTGTAGCACTTAATTCGCTGGCGGTATGACTTATTTCTGAAACGGTATCCTGATGAAATTCTTTATGGCGGCGTTCATTTCGTATTGATGTCAGCAGGGATGGCGTAATTTCTGCGAGACCCGCATTAAACTGGTAATTTATATTTTTCAACGCATCGGGTTTACTCCCTGTCAGGTAAGATTGCAAGGTGTTGATTTCTTTATTGCTTATTAACATAAATGCTATAGAAAAATAGCCCGTTAAAACTAATAAAAATATCGTTATGGGTATTGAATATGCGCTTACTAAAGAAGCCGATAATAAGACATATACAACGACTAACATCCAAATGCTTTTATTTAGGCCAAAAACTTTAAAAGTATGACTTGCAGGAAATAACAACATAAAATTGACAACGCCTCATATTGAAAAATTATTCACTTATACAATTAGTAAAAGTGAGCAATTAATATGCCAGCAATAAAATCTTATATAACGGGCATTAAACAAGGGTTTTACAATGGTAGGATGAATAGCGTGCTTTCAGAAATTAAAAATTGATCAGATATGGTGCAGAAAATACTCTTATTCAAAAATCTGCACCACTACTGACTGTTACAATAGCATGCCGTGCTCAATAAAAGTATAAAGCCTCCATTCAATGCGAGGCTCAAGGACATTATACTTTATGCTATATTTTAAAACGGAATATCATCATCAAAATCGTTGTTCATAGGTGCTGGTGCTGCTTGTGATGAGTCGGACTGAGGCGCAGACTGCTGCTGTCCACCGCCCATATTTTGACCCTGGTTAAAGTCGCTGCTGCCACCGCCACGTGAATCTAACATTTGCATTTCATTGGCAACAATTTCCGTTGTCCAGTGATCGGCACCGTTCTTATCTTGCCATTTACGCGTTTGTAGCTTGCCTTCAATATAAATCTTAGAGCCTTTTTTTAAGTACTCACCAACAATTTCGGCCAAGCGACGGAAAAAGACTACGCGGTGCCATTCTGTTTTATCAACATTTTCACCGGTGTTCTTATCTTTCCAGCTTTCACTTGTTGCCACCGTAATATTGGCAACGGCATTGCCATTTGGCATATACTTCACTTCCGGATCTTGTCCTAAGTTACCAATCAAAATTACTTTATTCACACCCCTAGCCATACTCTTCTCTCCAATTTCACTCTGAATTTATATTGTAAATATTTAAACCACTAAGGACACGAAGTAGAGCCTACCTCACGAAGTGTTTTGGGTACAGCAAGATAAAATTTTTACCTGCCAACGGGGAAAATAAAAGTCTACTCCCTTTCCACCTTATACGTTCCATAGTTCAATTTTATCTTTTACCTTATTTTCTTAGCGTTCTTCTTCGTGTTCTTCGTGGCAAAATTTTATTCATTTTCTGCAACGGAAAATTTATGTAATGCATCCATATCAACAAGTTTTTTGTCGATTTTTAAGTAAGCAATCCCATCTTCAGCGATCACCGTAACATCAACCACACCGACTACTTGTGATAAACCCTTTATCACATCTAATGCTTCTTGCTCGCTCACTTTACCCACGTTTAATAAGTAACTGGTAAAGAAGTTGGGCTTTTTCATGCTAACAGCTAAACCAAGCCAGAGAACAAGCAAGCCAATATTAAAAGCAGCTATCCCCGTTATGCCATAAAATTCACTCAGACTTCCCCCCACCAGCCCCCCCAGAAATACGCCTAAAAACTGTGACGTGGAGTAAGCTCCCATTGCCGTGCCTTTATGTGAGGCTGGCGCCAACTTGGCAACCAGTGACGGCATGCTCGCTTCAAGTAAATTAAACGCACTAAAGAATAACCACAACATTATAGCGAAAGCGAGCAAGGAGTTGGTAAATAATGGCATGCCAAACTGACTTATTGCTAAAACAAAAATGGCACCAATAAGTACTTGTTTTATCTTACGTTTTTTTTCTGCCAAAATGATAAATGGCACCATAGTCAAAGCACCTAAAAATAAAACCGGTAAATAAAGTTGCCAGTGTTGCTTAAGCGCAAAACCTAACTGTTCGCTTAAAATTTCAGGTACAGCAATAAACATACTGACTAAAATAAAATGCAGAATAAAAATGCCCGCATCTAAACGCAATAACTGGGGATCGGCAAAAGCTTGGCGAAACCAGCTCAGCTCCACTTCAGCATCACGATGAAAACGGCTCAATACTGGCGTAGGAACCAAAAATTTAGCGACCATAATGCCAATCAGCGCTAATATAGCCGTTATCGTAAAAATGCCTGCGAGACCAAACCATCCCAGCAAAATTGGCGCGATAACCATTGCGAGCGCAAATGACAAGCCAATACTCATGCCGATAAAGGCCATCACCTTAATACGGTGCTCTTCTCGCGTCAGATCAGCTGCTAATGCCATTATAGTACCCGCAATCGCACCGGAGCCTTGTAGAGCGCGCCCAACAATAACCCCGGCCATTGAGTCAGCTGTCGCCGCCACAATACTGCCAATGGCAAATATGGTTAAACCCGCTATGATGACCGGTTTACGACCAACTCGATCGGACAACATACTAAGAGGAATCTGAAAAATAGCTTGAGTCAAACCGTATATCCCAATAGCCAGTCCCGCTAATGTTGGGGAAAAACCATCAAGATCTTTAGCTGCCACAGCAAAAATCGGTAACACCATAAATAACCCCAGCATGCGTGAGGCAAAGATTGCCGATAACGACATTGCAACACGCTTTTCAAGGGAGGTCATGTTTTCCTGATTAAGGGACATCTTTTTTTGCAATCCAACGACTTTATTATTAGAAATTTTCCTATCTCTGTAGGAATCGCGTATATTAGCAGGTTGCCGAATTAACCTATAGTAAAACGAAAAATTTGATGGATACTATTCATATACGTGGTGCCCGTACCCACAACTTAAAAAATATTGATATTGATTTACCGCGTGACAAACTCATTGTCATTACCGGGCTATCCGGTTCAGGTAAATCATCACTCGCTTTTGACACCATATATGCCGAAGGCCAGCGTCGTTACGTTGAATCATTATCAGCCTATGCCCGACAGTTTCTTTCTGTCATGGAAAAGCCTGATGTCGATCATATCGAAGGCTTATCGCCTGCCATTTCCATTGAGCAAAAATCCACTTCTCATAACCCGCGTTCAACCGTCGGTACCATTACGGAGATTTATGATTATCTAAGGCTGCTTTTTGCCCGCGCCGGTGAACCACGCTGCCCTGACCACGATATTGTTTTAAACGCGCAAACCATTAGCCAAATGGTTGATCATATTTTGGCATTACCCGAAGGCACCAAGCTCATGTTGCTTGCGCCTTTGGTGGATGGACGCAAAGGTGAGCACGAACAGGTTTTCGAGCGTTTACGTGCAGATGGTTTTATTCGTGCCCGTGTTGATGGAAAAGTGATCGAAATTGATCAGCTTGAAAAGCTCGATAAAAAGAAAAAACATTCGATTGAAGCCGTGGTTGATCGCTTTAAGGTGCGTGAAGATATTAAAACCCGTTTAGCGGACTCTATTGAAACGGTTTTAAAATTATCTGATGGCCTTATGCGTGTCGCCTACATGGATGGCAGCAACGATGAAATCGTGTTCTCGGCAAAATTTGCCTGTTCAGAATGTGGGTACTCACTTACTGAATTAGAACCGCGTATATTCTCTTTTAATAACCCGGCGGGTGCTTGTCCCGGTTGTGATGGTCTGGGTGTACAAGAATTTTTTGATCCTAAACGTGTTGTTGTGCAACCGGATGCCCCGCTTTCCGGTGGTGCCATTCGCGGCTGGGATAGACGTAACGTTTATTACTATCAAATGCTGCTTTCCTTATCGCAACATTATAAATTCGATATGGATCTCCCGTTTGAAGACTTAAAGGAAGAGTTTCAACACCTGATTCTTTTTGGTAGCGGTGATGAGATTATTAAATTTACTTACAATAATGATCGCGGTGGCAAGAAAGTTAAAGAGCACCCTTTTGAAGGCATTATCCCCAACATGCAGCGTCGTTATCACGATACTGACTCAAGTGTAGTGCGTGAAGAGTTAGCCAAGTACATGAATCAGCAAGCCTGCCCTGAGTGCGATGGGCAACGCCTCAACCGCTCTGCTCGCCACGTCTATGTTGAGGAAGAAACCTTACCGCAAATAGCGGCGATGCCAATTGATGTTGCGGCTGATTTTTTCAAAGCCTTAAACCTGCCGGGCAAACGTGGCGAGATCGCCGAAAAAATTGTTAAAGAAATTAATCAACGTCTCGAGTTTTTAATTAATGTGGGTTTAGATTACTTAAACCTCAGTCGCGGTGCGCATACTTTATCCGGCGGTGAGGCCCAACGTATTCGTCTTGCCAGCCAAATCGGTGCAGGTCTGGTTGGTGTCATGTATGTTTTAGATGAACCATCCATCGGTTTGCACCAGCGCGATAATACCCGACTGCTCAACACCCTTAACTACCTCAGAGACTTAGGCAACACCGTGATTGTGGTAGAGCATGATGAAGAAGCTATAATGATGGCCGATCACGTTGTTGATATCGGCCCCGCAGCGGGTATTCATGGTGGTGAAATCATTGCTCAGGGCACACCTAAAGAAGTCTTAGCCAATCCTAAGTCTTTAACGGGGCAATACCTATCGGGTAAAAAATCCATTGAGATTCCAGCAACACGTACGCCTCGTGATCCTGAACGCTCATTAAAAATAATTGGCGCTACCGGAAATAATTTACAAAATGTTGATATTGAAATTCCGGTTGGTTTAATGACGGCCATTACCGGTGTTTCGGGTTCCGGTAAATCAACGCTGATTAACGATACCTTATATCGCCATGCCGCAGCTGAAATTAATTCAGCATCAACCCCGCCTGCACCGTGTAAAGAAATTATCGGGCTTGGTCAGTTTGATAAAGTGGTCGATATTGATCAAAGCCCGATTGGCCGCACACCACGATCCAACCCCGCAACTTACACCGGACTGTTTACCCCGATTCGTGAACTCTTTGCCGCCACTCCCGAAGCGCGTGCGCGTGGTTACACTCCGGGGCGGTTTAGTTTTAATGTAAAAGGTGGTCGTTGCGAAGCCTGTCAGGGTGATGGTGTTATCAAAGTCGAAATGCATTTCTTGCCCGACATTTACGTACCGTGTGATGTTTGTCATTCAAAACGTTATAACCGTGAAACCTTAGAAATAAAGTTCAAGGGTAAAAACATTAATGAAATTTTAGATATGACCATCGAAGATGCGGTTGTGTTCTTTGATGCCATTCCGGTGGTTAAACGTAAACTACAAACACTGATTGATGTAGGCCTGACCTATATTCGTCTGGGTCAAAATGCGACAACCTTATCCGGTGGTGAAGCACAGCGGGTGAAGTTATCACGTGAGCTATCTAAACGTGATACCGGTAACACGCTTTACATTCTTGATGAGCCCACCACAGGCTTACACTTCCATGATATCGAACAATTACTCGCGGTGCTGCATAGACTACGCGATCACGGTAATACTCTGGTCGTTATCGAGCATAATCTCGATGTCATTAAAACAGCCGACTGGATTATTGATATGGGCCCAGAGGGCGGCAATAAAGGCGGAACCCTGGTGGTAAGCGATACCCCAGAAGCCGTCGCTAACTGTAAAGACTCATTTACCGGTCAATACCTGAAACCGATGTTGGATAAATAACGTAAAAAAACGCAGAGACCGCAGAAACGATGCCAGAACGTATGGAACACGTTAAGGTAATGCTGACGAAACGCGTAGCGGTTCATTAAGTACGGAGTGCGCATAGAATTGAATTACAAAACTCTGCGTTCTCTGCGTCTCTGCGCCCTTTGCGTTAAATAACTATTTCAGAACAAAAAGCAGACACAAAAAAACCGGAGGTTGATTTCTCAAGCTCCGGTTTTTTTATGTATTGCTTTAAAGCTTATTCAGCAGCTGCGGCAACTTCTTCTGCAGTTTCTACTGGTGCTTCAATTGGACGGTCAACAAGCTCAACGAAAGCCATTGGCGCTTTATCGCCGGTACGGAAACCACACTTAAGAATACGTGTGTAACCACCCGGACGATTCGCATAGCGAGGACCCAGTTCGTTGAATAACTTTGTTACTGCATCACGGTCACGTAGACGAGCGAATGCTAAACGACGGTTTGCAACTGAATCTACTTTAGCTAAAGTAATGAGCTTTTCAGAAACACGACGTAATTCTTTTGCTTTTGCAACTGTAGTACGAATTAATTCATGATCGAATAAAGAAACAGACATGTTTTTAAACATGGCTTTACGATGTGAACTATTACGGTTTAGTTGACGACCACTATGACGATGACGCATGGTTATTACCCTTAAAAATTCTTATAACTAATATATTAAATACTAAAATTTAAAATCGCCAAACAACGGTTTCTTTTCATCTTCTGCTTTAGTGCGAAGAATCGCCGGTGGCCAATTTTCTAAACGCATTCCAAGAGATAAACCTCTGGAAGCTAATACGTCTTTAATTTCAGTTAATGATTTCTTACCTAAGTTAGGTGTCTTCAATAACTCTACTTCTGTGCGTTGAATTAAATCACCGATGTAGTAAATTTGTTCTGCTTTTAAACAGTTCGCTGAACGTACTGTTAATTCAAGATCATCAACCGGACGAAGAAGAATTGGATCGATATCCGGCTCTTGCTCAGCGGGTTCTTCATCTTCAGTACTGCGTAAGTCAACAAATGCCGCTAACTGATCCTGTAAGATAGTTGCTGCATTACGAATAGCCGCTTCTGGATCAATTGTGCCATTCGTTTCTAATTCAATAACAAGCTTATCCAGGTTTGTACGTTGTTCAACACGTGCATTATCAACAACATAGTTCACTTTATGAACCGGGCTGAATGTCGCATCCAACTGTAAACGACCAATTGGACGATCTTCGTCTTCATTAGCGATACGTGCTGTTGAAGGCTCGTAACCACGACCCTTAGCAACCTTTAACGTCATATTGAAATCAGTGTCTTTTGTGATATTGGCAATAACATGTTCAGGGTTAATACATTCAACATTATGATCAAGTTGAATATCAGCCGCAGTGACAACACAAGGACCTTTTTTACTGATAGTCAGTGAAGCTTCTGACGCAGTTTCCATGCGTAGTGCAACACCTTTAAGGTTCAGCATGATATTTACAACATCTTCCTGAACACCTTCCATTGTGGTGTATTCATGTAAAACACCATCAAGCTCAACTTCAACAATGGCACAACCTGACATTGAAGAAAGTAAAATACGACGTAAAGCATTACCTAATGTATGACCAAAACCACGCTCCAAAGGCTCTAAAGTAACCTTGGCAT
>Ga0316208_1001416_pt1 | contig 22598 bp, 16 predicted proteins | sample 3monopyrite_MG_FD_204944 | JGI IMG/M metagenome (GOLD analysis project Ga0316208, IMG submission 204944) | Microbial mat bacterial communities from mineral coupon in-situ incubated in ocean water Damariscotta River, Maine, United States -... | ecosystem: Environmental > Aquatic > Marine >... | reverse complement strand
ACGCACGGCTCGGAGAGTCTCGTCCGGTGGGTCGTGGCGATGGAAGAGCTGAAACTGTCGGCGGATGAACTGGGTGTCAAAGGGAAGTCGGGAATCCTGAAGTCGCTGGCGACTCGCAAAGAGTTTCTCTCCTCGCCGGATCGTCGTCTCCGCTTTGTGTACGTTCCGAAACACAGTTCGTGGCTGAACCAGGTGGAGATCTGGTTCAGCGTGGTGGTGCGACGCGTGCTGAAACGAGGAGAGTTCACGTCGCTGAATGACTTGCGTCAACGCCTGCTGGACTTCATCGACTACTTCAACCGCACGATGGCAAAACCGTACCGGTGGACCTATACCGGGCAGCCGCTCACAACATGACAGATTGCTCTTGACGCCTCACACTGGGCTGAATGAACAAGACACCCATATCGCCACCTCACATGCCACACCAATTGGCGGATCGACATCTAGTGCGTGTCCCGAAAGTCGTTTGAGTGCGGGAATTGGAGACAGAGATCGTCTCCGCATGGGGTGAAGACTTCAACCGGGACGCTGAGGCGGCTGTCATTCACGTCGAACTCGTCGAATTTCAGTAGTGTGAATGTCCCAAGCGCACAACGGTGGCTGCGTTGTGATTGATCATCGTCGGCTGGTGGCGCTTATGCCGCCTTGCGACGGCTCTGTTCTGCTGCCGCGTCTTCTTTCTCCCTGGCGATCAGCAAACGGCCGAGCGTGTGCAGGTTGCGACCCAGAATCGCCAGTCGCATGTATCGGTCAAAGCCGACTTCCGAACGGTCGCGGCAACGCTTCAGGCCATTGCCGGTCTGCAACGCGCCAATCGTCGATTCCACGCCCGGGTGATGCTGCTGAGCCGACAGAAATTCCTCGCTCGCCTGGGCCTGTTGAACCACTGACTGCTTCACACCGGGCTTCGGCAGACACAGATGATCCACCAGCTCGCCCAGCGCTGTCTGGTTCTCTGGCGAATGGAAGCCGCGATCGAATGACAGCCGCTTCACGCCGTCGGCAAACTTCGTCTGCAGAGATTCGGTTTCGCGAACGGCCACATCCTGATCGCCTTCGTCGCGGTTCATCAGAACGCCGTGAACGATGAAGCCCGCCGCGTCTTCGAACACCAGCCGCCCAGGCGGTTTGTGAGGAGCTACCGCTCCCTCTTTCGTTCGAACGCACTGCCTGATACAGGCGTCGGCGGCGTACGAAAAAACCTGCCGACCAAACTGAATCGGCTGGCCTGCTTTGCCGCGTTTGTAAAGCTGCGTGTGCGGTTCGAACACGCTGAACAGCTTGTCGGCGTTGGGAACGCTTTCTCCGTCGATCACACGTCGACGCGCCGCGTCGGCCACGCGTTCGGTACGCACGATGAAGGCCTGCAGTGTGTTCGGTCCGAACAGGTCGTCGGTGCATGGTTGCGGCTGGCCGGTGGCATCACACAGGTCGCGCGCCCGCTGCGTCACGAGCTGCGATTTGTGCAGCAGTTCGCGATACAACGGCTTCATCCGCTTGAGGTAATTCGGACCTTTCTTCGAGGCAATGCGATTGATCTTCCGGTCGAGCTGCTTCACTTTCTTCAGCACATGAGCATGCTGACGCCAGCCGGTCAGCCCGTGAGCTTCGGCCTCGCTCGCGCACATCTCGATGATCTTCCGCAGACCATCACGCAGCAGCGAACTCTCCGTCGGGTAATGAATGCTGGTCTCCATGACGAACGAATCCGCACGAACTTTCTCGATAGCCGCCGGTTCCAGCGCGTGCCCTTCCTGCACGATCGCATGACTGATTCGATCAACGGTATCCGGCTTCAGCAGGCAGCAGGTGTTGCGAAGCGTCTTGTGATGAAACGTGTCTTCGTCACATTCGCCGAGCCCCATAATCGCCCGCAGCGAGCGATGATTTTCCGCCAGGTCCTGCAGCTGATCGTAAGTGACTTTGCAGCCGAGCCGCACGGCGACGAGCACACAGATGTGCCAGTAATCCATGCCTTCACGTCCGGTGTCGGAGCGTGAATCACCGATGATGTCGTCCGCAATCAGAGCAAGGATGGACGTGGTCAGCTGGCGGTTGGCATACACATGCTGCAGCGCCCGCAACACGGGCACGATGGAGTCGCGACACTCAAGGTTCAGGGCCACATTCTGGATCGGTACCGTGTCGAACCGCAGCTGCGTTGGGTAAGCTTTTCTCATCCTTGGCTCCCCGAAGATTGAGTGCGACGAATCCGTTTTGCGTGTCTTTTCAACAAGCACTACGAATCTTCGTCTCAACTTCGCGGAGCTTTCCGCATTCCTCGCCCGTGATTCAAACCCCTGACAGACTTACGAGTCGACCACTCGCTAAAGGAAAATCGAGGTAGAGCGGCAGTTGTAGCGACCCGAACACAGCACCCGCCGACGCCACCACACGGCAGCGTCGACAGGGTGCATGGCAGCGTCCACTGGCAGCTATCGGCGGCGTTTACGCCCTGAGCCGAGTCGGATTTCTCCGGCTGCTACGGAACTGACCGTGAGCAGGACCAGAAGCACAAGGAAGACGGTGCCGGATTGGGCCATAGCGGCTACGAGACCAGCGATACAGATGGCTCCATTGAGGTAGGCTGAGTTCAGACGGTGACGTGCGGTCATTCTTCTCCTTCGGTTGAGGTTCAGCCGATCCACGCTTCGCACTCGGCCTGGTATGGGCAGGACGGGCACTGCAGCGGTGACGGCGCGGGATAAAAGAACTCCGACTGGATGCCGTTCCAGACTCGCTGCACGACCTGCTTCGTGCGTTCGATCCTGTGCGAGTCCGACGGGACGACATAGCGGACAACATCGGGCGACTTCGTTTTGGTCAGGACGGCGAATTCCAACCGAAGCGGCTTGCCGTCAGCCAGCGGTCGGACGAGTTCCTGATAGAGCAGAAGCTGGCTGGCCGACGTTTTCACCTGATCGCTGCTCCATCGTGATCGGGCAGTCTTCACGTCGGTCAGGACGACGGCGTCGTCCGTTTCAACCAGCAGGTCGATTCGGGCCAGCAGGTCGGGGACGCCGGGCAGGAGCGACCCCGTAAGCTCTTCTTCGATTCCGATGATGCGGCCTTCAGGCTGGGCCACATCACTGGACTCGAACGCATCAAGCATTCTCCTCGCGAGATCGTCAAGCTGCTCGCGGCCACTGTTGCGAGCGTACTGCACATCCCGCCCATCGAAGTCAGACCATGCCGACTGGTAACAGCCGAAAAGGTCGTCAGAAGTCGGAGCCGACTCGCCCTGAAGCAGTGACCGGTGATGCGTCTCGGCGGCTAGATGGATCGCTCCACCAAACACCAGAGCAGCCGACACGGTCTCTTCCGGAATGCTGGCCACGTACCGGAAGTAATACTTCAGCGGACAGGACTGGTACGTCGACACCGCCGAGTGCGACAGATACCGACGGCCGGTCAACCGCTCGGCCACGTCGTTCGCGGATTCCCGGTTGATCGAGATCATCGGCGACCTCCAGTCGTTGCCGGCTCCGCCTTGAGTTCGTCGATGCACTCGCTGGCCTGGCGGATGGAAAGGTCCTCGGGGGACGACACTCCGAAGCGGGCTTCCAGCTCTTCCGTGAGTCGCACTCCCTGCCGGTTGGCGATCGCGTGGATGGCTCGGACCTGGCTCGACGTTGCCTTGCGTGGCCCGGAACCGTCCCGGCCGTTGCCATTGCCGTTGCTGTGGGCACCGTTGCGATGGCCGTTCGCGTGACCATTCCCGTTGCCGCCGGGATGGCCGTTCCCACTCGGTGGCGAGACCTCAGCACCACGGGCAAGTTCATCCTGCACTGCCTGGCGACACGCGACATACGCGTTTTTCACGTGTCGGTGAAAGGTTTCCAGGTCGTGCTGGATCAGTGATGCGTCGAGTTCCAGTTCCACGTGGCAGGACGCTCCAAGGCTGCCGTAATCCGGCTGGCCGATTTTCTGTGATGTTCCGACTTGAAGTTTCAGGGGCATTAGCGGCTTCCTCTATGCTTTGGTGACGAAAGAAAACGACGCAGTGGTCCCGTGACCGCCACGCTGCGACAAAGAGTCCTCAGTTCAGGCAATGGCGGCGGGCAGTTCGCCCGACAGGTAGCAATCCCACGCGTCGTACAACTCACGACGAAGCTGGCTGATGCGTGCCGCGCTCACTGAAACCAGGCGGGCCACCCGACTGGTGGACTCGCCGGAAGCCAGCAGCTCGGCAACGCGGCGTTTTGATGGCGTCAGCGAAGTCAGCCAGCCGGCAAAATCGATCCGGAACGACGCCAGGTCGGCCGGCGTACTCCGGCGATCTTCGATCGCGGCCTCACGCCACGATCCGTCGGCTTTCTGTTCATCCAGGCGTTCTACCCGGACCTGCTTGCGACGCTGACAGTACGGAGACAGCACGTCGCGAATGTTGCGGCTGTTCCCCACGCGCCGACCGTCTCGAAACTGAGCGACGCCGTACCGTGCGAGTGGATGAGGATAAGCCAGATCAACTTTGCCGAGTTCGACCAGCCGGGCGAACGCGACGAAGGCGTTGGCGATCACTTCGGTGATGGCGTCTTCACGAGCCTCTGCGGGGTACCCACGAAAGTTGAACGAAGCATGACGCTGAATGTCCGGCAGCATGCGGACGAAGGACTGGAGCTGCTGAGGTGAGCTGGCTGTGGAAAGCTGGGAATCAACGACTGTGACCATTGGGACGAACTCCTTCCGGACCGTCCCCGCAGGGCGGTCCTCGCATAAACGAGAAAGACCGCCCCGCACACGCGAGGCATCAACAAAAGAGCCCCCGACGACCGCATCAGGCTGCGATCGGGGGGCTGTTTGCGTTTCGAGTGGCTGTGTGATCGGTAACACATCCAGCCAATTCATTATGCCCCGTTTCGGCCCGTTTTTAAGGTACTCGTAGCCCAGCTGGAACGACCCCTTTCCGAAGCGCTCGCCCAAACAGTATCCTGGTGTCATCCCCACGATTGCGACGAACAAGTTGTTAGCTGTCTCCAGGCCGGGAAAGGCTGCGGAAAATGTCCTTTACTCGCGACTACGAACGACCACTCAATTGGCAGGACTTCGAAGACCTCACTCAAGGGATGTTTCGAGTCGTATACGACGATGTGGATGCGCAGAAAAATGGAAGAGCTGGCCAGGCGCAGGCAGGAGTCGACGTCTACGGCCGTGACCGTGACGGGATGCACATCGGCATCCAATGTAAGAAACTCGATGAGACGGGTCCTGGCGGGGAAGCGGTACCGGGCGGAGTTTTGACTCTTAGGCAAATCAAAGACGAAATCCAAAAGGCAGAATTATTCCAGCCCGGACTGGGCAGCTTCGTGATGGCCACGACAGCGAAAACCGACGTCAAGATGCAAGCCAAGGTAAGAAAGATCGACGAGAGTCGCCGCGCGAACGGCGACTTTGGGGTCACAACATGGTACTGGGAATTTTTCAACGGCTGGCTAAACAACGAGGCGTCACTGCAGCAGTGGTACTACAAGGACGTCCTGCATACCCGACATCCGGAGACGACGGACCGGTTCATTCTCGAAACCTTCCACATGGCGTTTTCTCGAAATGCCTTCCGCGACCCGATTGGCCGAGAGGAACCACAGCCCTTCTTGAAAGCAATCGAGGACACGCAACGAGCCCTCAATACTGGAGAGCTGAGAGACCGGGAGACGAAGGCCGTCATTAGAAAAGCACCTGGTGGGTGTGGCAACATCTCTAGCCCCGAGTTCCAAAAGCAGCTCAAGCTGGTCCAAGACTCAGTTGCTGAAGTTCGAAAAGTCTACAAGGACGCACGAGACTCAAATCCGCCGGGGCTGATAGAGCACGTTATGCAGGTGCAAATCATCGACCCCCTTGTCGGCCCCCGGTTGGACGAACTTCGAGCAGACGCCATCCGGCATCTCAATGAGGTACTGAAGGATGCTGAAGTCCCCTTGGTAAACTCGCCGTTGCTCTGAGGTCTTCGTTCTCAGCGATCATCTTGAGTTCCGACATCGGACAAGCTGGGAATCTTGCCCAGACACGGCTGTCCGAACAGGGCTATCTCCTTACTTCTGTTCTCCTCTGTTTAATTGAGAATATGAGGTCCCCTTCGTAGACTCGCTGTTTAGTCGATACTGCACACTTTCGAACCGAGTGTCCTGACCGTTCCTGAAGGGCCTGGTTCCAGTGGTGGAGCGGTAGTTCCTGGCCAAACCACCGGGGCGGCTGATGGACAACCGGGTTACTGCGATGGGAAAGGACGTTCGTGCAGGACATCACGAAGCTGGAGAATGATCTTTGGGAAGCTGCGGATCAGCTCCGGGCCAATTCGAAGCTGACCGCCACCGAGTACAGCATGCCTGTGCTGGGCCTGATCTTTTTGCGGCACGCGTTCAACCGGTTCACCGTCGTTCGCGAGAAGGTCGAAGAGACGCTCCCCACGCGAGGCGGGAAGAAGCGGCCGATCACCAAAGACGACTTTCTCAAGCAGAGTGCGATCTTTCTGCCCGACGAAGCTCGGTTCGACCGGCTGGCCAGTCTGCCTGAGAGCGACGACATCGGGCAGGCCTTGACCGACGCCATGAAGGCGATCGAGGCCGAGTATGAGAGTCTCGAAGGCGCGTTGCCGAAGGCGTACCAGCTGTTCGAGCCCGTGCTGCTGCGGCAACTGCTCCGCATCTTCAACCGCGAGGCACTACAGAAGGCCGAGGGCGACATCTTCGGTCGCATCTACGAATACTTCCTGAACAAGTTCGCCATGACGGGCGCTCAGGAAGGCGGTGAGTTCTTCACACCGATGTCGCTGGTGCAGACGATCGTCAACGTGATCGAACCGTCGCACGGCACAGTGCTTGACCCGGCCTGTGGCAGCGGCGGCATGTTCGTGCAGACAGGCTACTTCATCGAACGCGAAGGCGGACACGCTCATGAAGCGGTCACGTTCTACGGTCAAGAGAAGGCTGACACCACGATCCGGCTGGCTCGGATGAACATGGCCGTCCACGGCTTGGAAGCGAAGATCGCGCAGGGCAACTCGTTCTACGAGGACCAGCACGAGCGGGCTGGCCAGTGCGACTACGTGATGGCCAATCCACCGTTCAATGTTGATCACGTCGACCCGGCCAAGTGCAAGGCGGCCGGGCGTGTCCCCTTCGAACTGCCAGCGATCAGCAACAAGACCAAGGCGATCGGAAATGCCAACTACCTGTGGATTCAGTATTTCTACTCATACCTGAACGCCACCGACCGAGCCGGCTTTGTCATGGCGTCGAGTGCCTCAGATGCGAGCGGCAAAGACAAGGACATTCGCGAAAATCTGGTCAAGACCGGCCATGTGGACGTGATGGTCGCCGTCGGCACCAACTTCTTCTACACGCGAACGCTGCCGTGTTCGCTGTGGTTCTTCGACCGGGGCAAGCCGGACGAGCGGCTCGACAGCGTGCTGATGATCGACGCTCGCGGCATCTACCGGAAGGTTACGCGGGTCATCAATGATTTCTCGCCTGAACAGCTCAGAAATGTCTCGGCAATCACCTGGCTGTACCGTGGCGAGAAGGACCGGTATCTGCGTCTGGTCAGCGACTACCTGACGACGGCCAGCGCACGAGCCATCGAGATCGCCGACACGCTCGCCCCGTTCGATGACGCCACCGCTGAGCTGGTCGAGCAACTGAGCGGGTTCACCAAAGTCGACTGGAGCCTCCTCCCCGAGGAACCCACCAACGGTGTGACAAACGAAGTTCTGCGACCTCCGGCGGAATTGATCCAGCAATACGCCGACACCGTCAGCGAACTCGAACAGGCATGGCAGGCGTACCAGTCCGACCGCGACGCGGCGCTGAAACAGATCACCGCAGACGCGAAGTGGCTGGGAAAGCACGCGCCCGACACCTGCAAGGCTCAGCACAAGGCGTACGACCACTTCCAGCCGGCGGCCGAGTCGATTCGCGGGCTGTCGAAGCAGATCGATCACCTGGCCAAGCTGGCCTCGGCGGCGATCGACATCGCGACCAGACGTCTGTCGGCCGGGAAGCATGAGGCGTGGAACAACAGCGACATCCGCCGACTGGAGCAGGCTGTCATCAAACCGCCGAAGCAGGACGCCAGCGAGACCGAGCAGTCCAAGCATCTGCGTCCGCTGGTGTCGGCGGCGCTGCGTCTGCCGCCGTATTTTCACCGACAGGCTTACTGGCTGCTGTCGAGGTTCCCGGACGCCGAGTTCGTCGATGTCCTCGGTCTGTGCCGCCTGACGCCTCGCAGCGAGATCGAAGCCAACGACTGGTCCCTGACCCCCGGCCGCTACGTCGGCGTGGCCCCGCAGGAAGAAGACGAAGATTTTGATTTTGAAGAGCGGATGCGCGAGATTCACATCGAGCTGCAGGGGTTGAATGAGGATGCTGCGGAACTGGCTGCGACGATCGAAACGAACATGGCGGAGATCGTCGGATGAGTACTAAATGGCCAGAGGTCACGCTCGACGAACATTGCGATCTGCTTTCCGGGTTCGCATTTAAGAGCCCGCAATTCACAGATGATCCGGGCGACGTTCCGCTGATCAAAGGTAAGAACGTCGGCAAGGGTGAGATTCTTTGGGACAAATCGAAGCGGTGGCCAGTCACCGACAGCAACGCGTATGACCGGTTCTGGCTGAGGGAAGGCGACGTTGTCCTTGCAATGGACCGCCCGATCGTCGGCGGCGAACTCAAGTTCGCATGGATCAAGCCTCACGACCCGCCATCACTGCTCGTTCAACGAGTCGCCCGGCTTCGCGGTGCGAACGAGATTTCAACGCAATTCGTGCGTTGCCTGATCGCGTCGCCGCAATTTAAGAGCTACATCGACACGATCATCACGGGGGTGAATGTTCCGCACATCAGCGGAAGGGATATCAAGCGATTCTCGTTTCGGCTGCCCGACCCACACACGCAGGAACGGATCGTCGATGTTCTCTCGTCGTATGACGGGTTGATCGAGAACAACCGTCGTCGTATCGCGTTGTTGGAAGAGGCCGCCCAGCAGCTCTACAAGGAATGGTTCGTCCGCCTCCGCTTCCCCGGCCACGCACACACCCGCATCACCAACGGCGTCCCCGACGGATGGGACGAACTGACGCTCAAAGACGTCTGCGAGCAACCAGGCGGAATCCAGACAGGCCCTTTCGGCAGCCAGCTCCACCAGTCCGACTACACGCCCGAAGGCACGCCGGTGGTCATGCCGAAAAATATCATCAACGCCCGCATCGTTCTCGAAGGCATCGCCCGCGTCCCGGATGCAATCTGCGACAAGCTGCCACGACACAACATGGAGCGTGGAGACATTGTCTACGGTCGCCGCGGAGACATCGGTCGCCACGCATTAATCGGTCGTCGCCAGATCGGCTGGATGTGCGGAACCGGCTGCATTCGGCTCCGGCCGGTCCCGAAAGAGATCGCGCCTCGATTCCTGTTTGACCAGTTGGGGCGCCCGGAAATGATCACGCTGATCACTTCTCGTGCGACCGGCGGAACGATGCTGAATCTCAACGGAAAGATCATGTCGGGCATTCCCATCGTTCGCCCACCCGATGACCTGCAGCTCGACTACGTGGGCCGCGTCGAACCGATGTACGCACTGATCGAGAGTCTGGGAGAGCAAAACCAGAAACTCGCCGAAGCCCGCGACCTGCTGCTTCCACGTCTCATGTCCGGGGAGGTGGAAGTATGAGTGTCGCCGCAGGGACTGAGGTCTACAATGTCGACGAGAAGCGTGTGGTGGCTCGCGGGCGGAGACATTCCGCAGCCCAACGCGACGCCGCTCTCGATGGCGAAGTTCGGAGCCTGATTCAGGACGACGCGGGCCGGGAGATCGCCACCGAGCTGATGACGTCACTCGCCCGTACAGGCTTCTCGACAAAGAACGTCGACGCCGTTCTGAACAACGCATCGGCACCGCAGGACTGGGAAGTTGGTGAATCGTACGGCGAGGCGTATCTGACGACACACGCGAAGTGCCACTTTCCGTGGTCGGACCGGTGGGACGAACGCAAAGACAAATCCAGCCTGCCCGGGGCCGATCTGGTCGGGCTACAGGAAACCAACGACAAGACGTTGTCGTTTCGCTTCGCCTTCGGTGAAATCAAGACGTCACGCGAGAACAACTACCCGCCGGGCGTGATGTATGGCGAGAAGGGACTGAAGAGACAGCTGGAAGACCTGCGAGACCGCAAACCGATTCGTGACACGCTGGTCCGCTACCTGATGGTCCGGGCACGAAATGCCGACTGGGAAGACAAGTGGAAGTCGGCAGCGCAACGGTATTTGAAATCCAGCTCGGATGTGGCCGTCTACGGCATTCTCATCCGTGACGTCACTCCGGATCGCCGTGACCTTTCGGCCCGGGCAAAAGGAGCGGCGAAGAAGCAGCCGCCAAAGATGCACATTGAACTGCTGGCGATCTACCTGCCCGCCGGCTCCATCGTTGACCTCCCGACTCGTTACACGCCCACAGCCGCAGCAAAGCCCGTGAAGAAAAAGTCGGCCCCAAAGAAGAAAGGAAGGTAATTCGTGCTTGTCACTGAAGAGGCCCTCCTGAGGGTCGACGAACACTGGGCGGTGATGGCGGTCGGCAAGAAGAACCGGGATCGAGGTCTGCTCGTGGCTCAGGCTCGGCTGGTCAAAGCGGCGACCGGTCAGCAGATGGAACTCTCCTTCAAGGAGAAAGCCACAGACGCCGATCTGCTGGACAGGCTGGCGATGGCGTACGAAGTGGCCGCTACCGAGGGTCTCGACGCGCTGCTGCACACGGGCACGCCCAGCGAGAATGAACGACTGGTAAGTCAGGCTCAGGCGGGGGCGTGGCGGACGTTTGAACTTCGGCGGTTGATCACGGTTCCGGACGACACCGACGAACGCGTCTTCCACATTCTGCACCTTGCGTCGCTGGCCTACTGCGGCGACCGGTGGTCTGACCTGCGGCGATGGATCAAGGAAAACTCCGAATCACTTCGGGCTCCGTCAGTCGCTAAGGAACCATGGGATAAACGTGTCCTTTACCGGTTGTTCGCCTGCTGGGTCCGGCTGTTCCGCAAGAACAGTTGGGACGATCTGCACCGCATTCACGAAATCATCGCCGGACTCCGAGAAGATCAGGCAACTTTTGAAGCAACGGCGCTCGCGGACGGGTCAGGCCGGCAAAGTCAGGTCATGGCAATGCGGCTGGTCGCTTTATACCACTGGGCCAAAGCCACTGAGTTGCTTGCGACGTACGTTCTGCAGGGTACACCGGCTGGAATTAACGAATCGCTCGACCGTCACTTCGAGCAGGCCATCGAGGCGGCACCAGCATCACGAGATGCTGCTCTCGAAGTTCTGCTGAAGTGGATGCACGTCGCGTCCCGTCGAATGGTTGCTGGCTCGATCTGGTGGGTGGCCGGACGAGTGAACTCGCGAGTCAGCAAGTTTGTTCGCAGTGTCACTGAGGGAAGCCAGGCGTTGTTCGAGCTGCTGCCGCCTCAGCGGGTTGCACTGCAGGAGCAGGGGCTGCTGGACCAGGCAGCGCAGGCAATCGTTGTCGATATGCCGACGTCGGGCGGAAAGACGTTGCTGGCCGAATTCCGCATGCTGCAGGCACTGAACCAGTTCGAACAGGATCAGGGCTGGGTCGCGTACGTGGCTCCGACTCGTGCCCTGGTCTCGCAGATCACGCGAAGGCTTCGCAAAGACCTGGAACCCTTCGGTGTTGTTGTCGAGCAGTTGACCGGAGCGATCGAGATCGACGTATTCGAAGATGCGATGCTGACGTCCGACGATCCTGAATCCGAGTTTGACATTCTGGTCTGCACTCCGGAGAAGCTACAGCTCGTCCTGCGAAACGACAAACTCGATCATCGTCCGCTGGCATTGTGCGTGATGGACGAGGCTCACAACATCGAAGACACGACACGCGGGCTACGTATCGAGCTGCTGCTGGCCACGATTCGACGGGAATGTACGAAAGCCAACTTCCTGCTCCTGATGCCATTCGTCCCGAACTCTGATGAAATCGCCCAATGGCTGGGACAAGGTTCAGGAAAAGCGATCAGCACGACAACCAGCATTGGCACCAGTGCGTGGAAGCCCAACGAACGCATCGTGGGACTGTTTCACGCGAACAAGTACGACGAGGATGAAACCGTTCGGGCTGGCTGGCAAATGGCGTTCGAGACGCTGGTGACCACGCCAAAGACGATTCACCTGAAAGGCGAGCACCCAGTCGATGGGGCACGACCGATCGATGTTCCGTGGAGCGCTGCTCGAAATTCTCCAACGGTGCAGGCCGGCGCGATGGCGAAAGTGTTCTCGCAGCGAGGCACCAGCATTGCGATCGCCACGAACACGACTCACGTGTGGTCGATGGCCGGGAAGGTCGCGAAGTCGATGCCGACCCTGAAGGGTGTTCCGGACGAAATCAAACTGGTCCAACGATTTCTTCGAACTGAGGTTGGGAGCGATTTTGCGTTGATCGGGCTGTTGAACCACGGGGTCGCCGTTCACCACGCCGGCCTGTCGGATGAAATCCGTTCGCTGGTCGAATGGCTCGCCGAAGAACAGAAATTGAAGGTGCTGTGTGCGACGACCACGATCGCACAGGGGATCAACTTCCCTGTCTCGTCGGTGTTCCTGGCTTCTTACAAGTACCCCTATGGTCAACCAATGAGGCCGCGTGAGTTCTGGAACCTTGCGGGACGGGCGGGACGATTTGGTCAGGATTCGGTAGGTGTGGTCGGACTCGCCAGAGGGGGCGATGATCACGAAATTCGTGAATTCGTGAGCCGGCAGCATGGGGCGCTCGTGTCACGGCTGATTGGGCTGCTCGATGCGGTTGCCACAGCCGGAGAATTGCAGAACCTTCAGCAGGCGTTGAACAAAGACGACTGGCAGGACTTCCGGTGTTACGTCGCACATCTGATGCGGGAAACAAATGACCTGGACGCAGTGCTGACAGAAACCGACGAGCTGCTCCGAAGTACCTTTGGATACTCGTCGCTTAGAGCTACTCAATCAGCAGCTGACGCCGAGAAGGCAGATGCACTGCTGACTGCCACTCGCGGCTATGTGCAGGAAGTAGCGAAGCACCCCGAGAATGTCGCGCTGGCAGACTCGACCGGCTTCGCTCCGGAGGGTGTGCGAGACGCAATGCTGGAAATGGGGAAGCTCGAACGGAAACTCACACCCGCCGATTGGGAGCCGTCGAGTCTGTTCGGATCAATGGGGGGCTCGTCACTCCCGGACCTGATCGGTGTCATGTTTCGGGTCAGGGAACTGCAAGGTTCGCTCGAAGAAATCCGCAAGGCCGGTCCCGACGAGCAGCAGCTCGCCAGGCTGACGGCGGACTGGGTCAACGGAAAGTCGCTGCGTGACCTTGCTGAAACTTACTTCCGCAACGATGACGGCGACATGACTGCAGCCGTATCGAAAGCGTGTCGGGCGATTTATCGAAACCTATGCAATTCCGGCCCGTGGGGCATTTCAGCACTCAGCAAGATGCGTACGTCAGGACTCGACTTCGATAAATTGCCGGAAGACGTCGCACGAAAAATCAACGCCCTACCGTCGATGATCTATCATGGGGTGCGTTCAGAGTCCGCCGTATTACTGCGTATGAATTCGGTCCCGCGAAGCATCGCCGAACCGCTCGCCCGACAGTTTGAATCGGACGCTGGTAGTTCCACGTTGTCCGTGAAGTCGGCCCGTGAGTTTCTCAAGTCCCGCAGTGAAACCGAGTGGAACTCCGCTGTGCCCAAGGGGGCTGTCATGTCCGGAGCCGACTACCGAGATGTCTGGCAGCAGCTGTTTGGGGAGGGCGGGTCATGACACCAGCTGAACTCCTTCAGCAGCTCGACATTCTGCGGGCTCTGCCTCACGAGACGGAGTGGGTTGAGTTCAAAGAAGCCAAAAGTGGCAAGGACTTTCGGCAGATCGGGAAGTATTTCTCGGCACTCTGCAACGAGGCCAACCTGAAGAATCAGCCGTGCGGGTGGCTGGTGTTCGGTGTGCGGGACAAAGATCGCGCGGTCATTGGCAGCAAGTTTCGGCCGAATCCGGCGAACCTCGACAGCCTGAAGCACGAGGTCGCGAGGCACACGACTGCAGGTACAACTTTCGTCGACATCCATGAAGTGATTCACCCCGATGGCCGGGTCGTGATGTTGCAGGTTCCGCCGGCTCCACAAGGCGTGCCGGTGGCCTTTCAAAACCACTGGTACGGGCGCGACGGGGAGTCACTGGTCGGGCTCAGCCTGCAGGAACTGGAAACCATCCGCTCACAACGAAAGATCGAGGACTGGTCAGCCGAGGTTTGTCCTGATGCCACGATCGATGATCTTGACCCGCGTGCCATTGCACTCGCCCGGAACAATTTCCGCGAGAAGAACCAGAACAAGGACTTCGCCGCTCAGGTTGACGGCTGGCCTGTCGAGACATTTCTGGATCGAGCAAAACTGACGCAGGGCGGCCGGATCACTCGCACCACGATCCTGTTGGTCGGTCGCGAGGAAGCCGTGCATCACCTGCAGCCAGCCGTCGGACAGCTCACGTGGAAGCTGGAAGGCGAAGAACGTGCCTACGAACACTTTGGGCCGCCATTCCTGCTGACGACCGGCGAGATGTACTCTCGCATTCGTAACACGCTCCAGAAGGTTGACGTGCCAGGCCGGCTGGTGCCGTTGGAAGTCCCCAAGTACGAAAAGTGGGTCGTGCTGGAAGCCCTGCACAACGCGATCGCGCATCAGGACTACTCGCTGCAGTCCCGCGTGATCGTGACCGAAACACGCGACAGCCTGACGCTCGACAGCGCCGGTCGCTTCTTCGAAGGCGAGCTGGTCGACTACACGCTCAATAACAAGACCCCCCAGCGATACCGCAACCGGTTTCTGGCCGACGCGATGGTCAACGTGAACATGATCGACACGATGGGCTATGGCATCCATCGGATGTATTTGGAGCAACGCCGCCGCTTCTATCCGCTGCCCGACTTCGACTTCTCGAACCCTGACAAAGTCGTCGTGACGATCCACGGCAAGGTGATCGACCCGAACTACACAGCGGTGCTGATGGGACAGGATGACCTGCCTCTGGAAACGGTAATCCTGCTCGACGGCGTGCAGAAAGGAGCGGTGATCGACCGCAATGAGGCGTCGCGACTCCGACGTAAGAATCTGATCGAAGGTCGATCACCGCGGCTGTTCGTGGCGGCAGCCGTTGCTGAAGCAACAGACGAGAAGGCGAAGTACATCCGCAACCGAGCGTTCGACGATGCCCATTACAAGCAGATGGTCATCAAGTACCTGAAACAGTTTGGAAAGGCGACCCGGCAGGATGTCGAAGACCTGCTGCTGAGCAAATTGTCGGAGGTACTGGACGAAGACCAGAAACGAAACAAGGTGAAGAACCTGCTGGGGGCGATGTCTCGCAGTGGGACGATCCACAGTATGCGGTCGGGACCGACGTCCCACTGGGTGCTCACCGAAGTCGAACCGGAGGGAGATCGATGAAGGAGTCGGCCGTCTCCTCGATGGCTGGGCGAAATATCCTGACAAAGCCGCTGAAAATGGTGTGTAGAGTTATCCGATTTACCCGGCATTTATCCGAAGAACAGGCACTCCATTCGACGCAAGTCCAGTGTTTGTAATGAGTTTCAGAGAGACAGGTTTATCCGATGTGTCGGCAAATTATCCGATAGGGCCAGTGAGGGGACCGCACATGGCGGACGAACTGGATGAAGTTTTGCTTGGTGTCGAAGCAGCACTGCGTCGTGCTGTTGAGGGTGTTCGTCGGCAAGCGCAGGCGTCCGGACATTCGGTCGTCTGGTGTCGTAACGGAAAGGTGCAGAGAGTCAGAATCGAACCGGATGGAAGTGAAACCGTGCTCGAAGAAAGGCTCGTAAGAAGGTAGCTCATGCCCGGCGAATACACCGAAGATCAGCTGGTGCAGAAAACGACCGCGGACTACCTCTGCGATGTCCTCGGCTGGGATTCTGTGTACGCCTACAACGTCGAGGAACTCGGCCCGGACGGGACACTTGGGCGTGAGAGCCAGCAGGACGCCGTACTGGTGCGGCACTTGCGGCAGGCGTTGGTCGAACTGAATCCGGGGCTCCCCGAGGCTGCCTATGACGACGCCGTACAGCAGATCGTGACCGGCAGCATTTCCAAGTCGCTGGTGCAGTTGAATCAGGAAAAGTACTCGCTGTTTCGACAAGGCGTCCGAGTCAAAGTGCGGAATCCGGACGGCACATTCACCGATCGCCGGCTGCGGGTCTTTGACTTCGACGAGCCCGATAAGAATCACTTTCTCGCTGTCCGCGAGCTGTGGGTGCAGGGGCGCCTGTATCGACGTCGGCCGGACATCATCGGATTCGTGAACGGTATCCCTCTGCTGTTTATCGAATGTAAGAACGTCCACCACGACATCAAGCAGGCCTACGAGGACAACCTGACCGACTACAAGGACACGATCCCGGAAATCTTCACACACAACGCCATCGTGATGCTCAGCAACGGGCACACAGGGCGGGTAGGTTCGATTTCCAGCCGGTTCGAGCACTTCAACGACTGGAAGCGACTGGAAGAAGACGAGCCCGGCTCGGTGGACTTCGAAACGATGCTGAAGGGTATCTGCTCGAAGGCCGGCTTCATGGACCTGTTTGAAAACTTCGTCGTGTTCGATGACACCGCCGGCCGCACGGTGAAGATCGTGGCCCGCAACCACCAGTATCTCGGAGTCAACCGGGTGATTCAGTCGGTCGTATCTCGCGACGAACGTGGCGAGAAGGGTCGCAAACAACTGGGAGTGTTCTGGCACACGCAGGGCAGTGGCAAGTCGTACTCGATGGTCTTCTTCTGTCAGAAGGCTCACCGCAAACTGCCGCAGAATTTCACGTTCCTGATCGTTACCGACCGACAGGACCTTGATCGTCAGATTTACCGTACGTTTGCCGCAACGGAGACGGGAGCCAGTCAGGAAGACCGGGCTGCCGACGGTGACGACCTGCCCGCCAAGTTGCGAGAAAGCCGGCGGTATGTCTTCACACTGGTCCACAAGTTCAACAAAGAGATCGAGCCCGGCGGGGAATACTCGCTCCGCGACGACATCATCGTGATCTGCGGCGAGGCACACCGGACCCAGTACGGCCGTCTGGCCCGCAACATGCGGGACTCGCTGCCAAATGCCGCATTCATCGCATTCACAGGGACGCCGCTGTTCAAGGAAGACGAGCTGACGCGACGCATCTTCGGTGACTACGTGTCGACGTACCCGTTTGACCGGGCTGTGCAGGACGGGTCGACGGTTCCACTGTTCTACGACAACCGCGGCGAGAAGTTGAAAATCGCGACGCTCGACATCAACGATCGCATGGCCGAAGAGCTGGAAAAGGCAGACCTCGACGCCGACCAGGAAGCGAAGCTGGAGCAGGCTCTCGGTCGGGACTATCACATCATCACCGCCACAAAGCGGCTGGAACGGATCGCTCAGGACTTTGTCGAGCACTACTGCGGACGCTGGGAGACCGGCAAGGCCATGCTCGTCTGCATCGACAAGATCACCTGTGGCCGCATGTGGGACCTGATCAACAAATACTGGATTGAGTACACCGAGCGGTTCGAAGCCGACATCGTCAACGCCCCGGACGAACAGGAAGAGGCAGAGCGACACCGCAAGCTGGCATGGCTGCGTGAAACGCAGCGACTGATCATTGTCAGCGAAGAACAGAATGAGGTGAAGCGGTTCGCAGAGTGGGGCATCGACATCAAGCCTCACCGCGAAAAGATGAAGAAAGGCGTCACAGGCCACGACGGCAAGATGCTCGACGCCGAGTCAGCTTTCAAAGCCCCAGAGCACCCGTTTCGGGTTTCGATCGTGTGTGCCATGTGGCTGACCGGTTTCGACGTACAGTCACTGTCGACGCTGTACCTCGATAAACCGATGAAAGGGCACACGCTGATGCAGGCCATTGCCCGTGCCAACCGCGTGTACGAGGGTAAAGCCAACGGCCTGATCGTCGACTACAACGGCATGTTGAAGAGCCTGCGGAAAGCGCTGGCCACTTACGCGGGACCGACCGGCGGCGGCACGCCTCCGGAGCCGCCGGTTCAACCTGCAGATGAGGACCTGATTGAAGAGTTGAATGAAGCCATTGTGTTGACCGAGGAGCACCTCAAAGGCCTCGGCTTCGAACTGACGGCAATCACGGAATCTGACCCGTCCAGCTTCGTCCGGATCAAAGCCATCGAGGATGGAGTCGAAGCGGTCTACGACAACGATGAAACCAAGCGGCGTTTCGAGATTCTGGCCCGCGAAGTCTTCACCAAGTTTAAGTCAGCCCTGATGGTCGATGGAGTTAATGACTTCATCCCACGGCACGACGCCATCAGCATCATTTACAAACGCCTGCAGGACAATCGCGACGACGCTGACATTGTCGACATCATGAAGTCTCTTCAATCCATCGTTGATGACGCTGTCGATACGGCCAGCCACGAAGAAGACCCGGCTGCCGACGAAGGCAAGATTTACGACATCAGCAAGGTGGACTTTGAGCGGCTGCGGAAGGAGTTCGAGCGTTCGCCTCGCAAGAACACCGCGATCCAATGTCTGAAAGACCGCGTAGAAGCTCGGTTGCGTCGGATGGTCGCGCAGAACCCGACCCGCATGGACTTCTACAAGCGGTACCAGGAGATCGTCGCAGACTACAACCGCGAAAAGGATCGCGTGACCATCGAAAAGACGTTTGACGAGCTGGTCGCGTTCATCGAGTCGCTGTCCGAGGAGGAGACTCGGGCCGTCCGCGAAGGCTTGGACGAGGAATACCTCGCGATGTTTGACCTCCTGGTCAAGCCGGACCTGCAAACCAGGGATCGCGACCGCATCAAAGAGGTCGCCCGGAAACTCCTTGACACGCTGAAGACGGAGAAACTGAGGGTCGACAACTGGCGGGAGAAAACACCGACTGTCGCCGGCGTGCGGACCTTCATTTACGACTACCTGTATGAGCACCTGCCTGAAGACTCCTATTCCTTCGACGAGGTTGAATCGATGTCGAAGGTTGTCTTCCGGCACGTTTTTGAGCAGTACGAAGATGCGGACCACCATGCGTATACCGCTGTGTGACCGTCTCACGAATCGTTTAACGGGAGGTTTACCATGACAGCCATCTCAACAGAGTTCGGCAGCTACGTGCGATCGAAGCGAACGGAGGCCGGCCTGAGCCTGCGCAAGCTGGCCGGCATTGTCGGCATCAGTCCGACGTACTTGTCGCAGATCGAAAACGCCAATCTGGGCCCGCCAGCTCCACGCTGCATCGCGGAGCTGGCAACGGCCTTGCGCGAACCCGAAGAATCGCTACTGGCCCTGGCAGGTCGTCTGCCGGTGGACGTTCCCGAAATCATCCAGGAACGCCCGGAAGAGATGACCGAGTTCCTCCGCGAAGCCCGCGGCCTGACCACCCCTCAGCTAAAACGCCTGACCAACCAGGCCCGCCGGTTGAAGAGGACCCCTCCAGGCCAACTCTAAGGCGATGCAGCCTCTCCAAGCAGGAAGAATCAGTCATGCCAGCCCGACCGAACAACGAGCATATCAAATCATTACAACTGCTCTTGCACGAGACTGCTACTCGTCAAGCCGACCTTTGCGCCGTCTTGACGGCGGCTCCGGAAGTGTGGGAAGGGTTCGAAAGTGAAAACATGCTGTTTGTGGACATCACGAACCTGCTTGGCGCCCGTAGTCCGTGGGCGGCCGACGAGCGAAGATTTCATTCGCGTCTAGAGCAGGAAGTCTTCCGTGAGCTACTTGGGGCAGGGTGGCCCGAGCATTTGATGCAGAGTGACTTCCGATTAAACGCGAAGCGGGCTTTGCAGCTGGACATTGCCGTACTTGGCGTAGATTCCAAGGTTGCGATCGCGTTTGAGGTGAAGGGTATTTCCCACGGGATCGATGCGGCTGATGCTTGGCGAGATCGAGTCTTCAATGAGACTGACATTCCGTGGGTCTGTGTCACGAACGGCATGGCATACGAATTGTCTTCGCGTACCGGCGAATGCGTGAGGCTTGAGCATGCGCCGGTGCCGTCAGATATTGGTCTGACTCTTGCCGTTTCTCCGACGCCTAATAAATCCGACAAAGGGCAGGTGCTAAAGCCAAATGGTGTCTCAGCGCTTCAGGCAATCGGTGACGAGCATGAGCCGAAGCGATTCATCGTCGACTTCACTGTCCCATGGGGGCTGCGAGTACAACGCGATTCGCAGCTTCTTACTCTCGTGCCGGAACAATTGCGTGCAGTTCGACCGCTTGAGACGACATCGCTCCTGATGTTATGGGCTTCTGATCAGGACTCCACCGAGGAAATCGCGGCAATCTGCCCGCCTGCCGTCGCGTGGTCGCCTGCGTCTCAACCGCTCCGCGAGTGGTTGGGGACTCGACTTGGGTTGGCTGCACACTTGGAACTACCGACCGGGCTGCTCGCCCCTATGACTGGAATTCGTCCAAGTTTCCTTCTCTTCGGTGGCCATCAAGAGAGTTCGTATTTCAACTCTATCTCGTCTGTTGAGGACTTCACCTCGGTGGAATCAAGGACCTGGTACACGAGCCTGAAGAGCGTCCGCAGCGGTGACGATCCAGACATCGGTTTCGAGAAAGAATCAGCACCGCACGAATCATGGGCGATCGCGGCGAACGATCCGTATTTGAATCAGACGCGAGATCGCGTTTTACAACTTGGGAATTCGAAACTTCTTGGCGAAGACTTTGACGTCTTTCAGGGCCCCCACGTCCCACGTGATGCGATTACCGATTCGGAGTCAGGAGAAATCGAGGTCTTTGACGGTCGACGACTCCGACAGGTCGTGGACGCGGACGAGACAGCCAGTTTTCGATACGTTGATCGCTCGCACCCAATCCGAGATCGGGACTACCTTTGCGACGGCGACTTACTGCTGACGCGTATGTGGACACAGACTTCCGGAGTTATCGAGTTTGAGAGTTCCAATCCTGCTATCGCAGCGAACTCGCTGCTCGTTCTTCGTCCGAAGAACGAGGCAGCATCGCCAAGGTTTCTCGCTGAGTTTCTGAACTCGGCTACGGGACAGCAACTACTGACGTCGATTGCTGCAGGCACGTCGATTCCGCAGATTTCGGTTTCCGCTCTACGGGATTTACCAGTACCTGTTATAGGCATCGACCTCGCGGAACCTCTCGATGAGATCGTGTCAATCAGGGACGAATTACTGAGTCGTGCGCGGGACTTGGATGTGAAACGCAGCGGCCTGTTCGACAGCGAAGATGCTGATGAGTTTCAGACGCGACTTCGTGAACTCGAACGTCGAGGTGTCGTACTGCAGGAATCACTGCGACGAGCCGAGAGCTTGGAGTTTCAAGTTTCTCAGTTCTACCCATTCCCAATCTCATACGGTTACCGCCTGCTGGCCAGTCTGACGAATCCTCACGAGGCGTACCGCGAACAGCTTCGAGTCGCAGAGAACTTCCTCGCGTTTCTGGGATCGGTCTCGATCGCCCTTCTAACCGATGAAGATCGCGGCACTCAGACGCAGACGCTACTGAAAGCCTGGCAAGGCGGTATATCCCCAGGGGACTGGAAGGCGATCGCGTCACGCAGTGCAAAACTATTGAGCGTGTACGAGGGACACCCACTTGGAACTGCGATCGCCTGTCTGAACGTGGGCTCGGAAAAGAAAGGACTTGGGAAAGAGTTTTATCAACTCATCGTCAAGAAGAACGACTTCAAGCACGATCGAGGTCCAAAAGTGGAGGCTGATCTCCGCACGCATGGCCAAGAGATTTATGAATCTCTGACAACCTGCATGAGTACAATGGCGTTCTGGACTCGCCATCCAATTCGAATGATCCGTGATATTGACGTCGACCGTCGATCACCCGGCCGTGTTCGGCTCGATTGCAGCCGGATTACGGGTGACCACCCCGGATTCCAGCGAGAGGAAGTGCACTGGACAACGCCATTAGCCAAACGCGATTTACACATCGAAATCACGGATCGGTATTGGGCGCCTCTCTATCCCTACGTGCAAGTACTCGGGTGCAGCACATGTGGAGTCGATGAGATTTACTTTGTCGACCGTTGGGACGGTCCTGGATCGCCTGCCGTCATGAAAAGTTTTGAACGTGGTCACACTCTCGAATGCCAAGAGACTTCTGAGGCACTCACGCGGGCGATCCGCCCACACCAAGACTGACGCTCCTGTGAACGCACAACTTGGCCGCACCATTCAAATCTACCTGCCGACTGACGAGCCTCGCCGTATTCGATTCAGAAGACAAAGCTGTTCGGCGACAATTAGCCTCTCGGTTTAGCGACAATTAGAATTCCGGTCTGGTTCCTTGAAGTTCGTTACGGTGAAGGGTTCGTTTTGGTGTTCTTCGCTGTTTCCACGCGGTAGCTGGGGACGTTCATTTCGATGATCACGCTGTGGTGGACCAGCCGGTCGATCGCTGCGGCTGTTGTCATCGCGTCCTTGAAAATCTGGTCCCACTTGCTGAAGGCCAGATTGCTCGTCAGAAGAACGCTCCCGCGTTCGTAGCGTTCCGCCAGAAGTGTGAATAACACTTCCCCGCCTTGCACAATAACGGGGCTCGCGGCTCTGCTGC